>Ga0326728_10000190_pt1 | contig 254276 bp, 225 predicted proteins | sample MB3enrmetagenome_FD_207602 | JGI IMG/M metagenome (GOLD analysis project Ga0326728, IMG submission 207602) | Lab enriched peat soil microbial communities from McLean, Ithaca, NY, United States - MB31MN | ecosystem: Environmental > Terrestrial > Soil > Wetlands > Peat | place: USA: New York...
GTGGAGGAAGCCTGGGCCGAGGCCGAACAGGCGATCCATTCCGGCGAATGGGACCTGGTGGTGCTCGACGAAATCAATTACGCCATCGGCTACGGTATGCTGGACGCGGCGAAGGTGGCCGAGTCCTTGGCGCGCAAGCCGGATATGGTGCACATCATCTTGACCGGAAGGAACGCGCATCCGACAATTGTCGAGTTGGCCGATACGGTAACGGAAATGCGCCAGGTCAAACATGCCTACGAAAAAGGCGTGATGGCGCAGAGAGGAATCGAATACTAGTTCTCAGTTCCCGGTTCTCAGTTCTCAGTGAGAGTGTGGAACAGGATTTTTACTGAGAACCGAGAACTGGGAACTGAGAACTGCTTTTATGGCTTGGTTCAAACGACAATCCGGTGAGTTGGACAGTTCGGGCGAAAAGAAAGTGCGCACCGAGGGCTTGTGGGTGAAGTGCGAGAGCTGCCGCCAGATCATCTGGAAGCGCGACCTCGAAGCGAACCTCAACGTCTGCCCGAAGTGCAATAAGCACTTCCGCATCGACGCTCGCGCGCGGCTGGCGCAGCTTCTCGACGACAACCAGTACGAAGTTTTCGACGGCAACCTGGTCTCCAACGACCCGCTGAAGTTCGTCGACCTGAAATCGTACGCCTCGCGCCTGAAGCGGGCAAAGGCCGAGACCGGCCTGAAAGACGCCATCGTCAACGCCCAGGGCAAGCTGAATGGGCGCCCGGTAATCGTGGTCTCGATGGAATATACGTTCATCGGCGGGAGCATGGGAGCGGTGGTGGGCGAGGCCATTACGCGCGCGATCGAGAAAGCGCTGGAAACGCGGACGCCGCTCGTCATCGTCTCGGCGTCGGGCGGCGCGCGCATGATGGAAGGCGCGATCAGCCTGATGCAACTGGCGAAGATCTCCGCCGCGCTGGCCCGTTTAGACACGGCGCGCGTCCCTTTCATTTCGCTTTTGACCGATCCCACCACCGGCGGCGTGACCGCATCGTTTGCCATGTTGGGCGATCTCAACGTCGCCGAACCCGGCGCGCTGATTGGCTTCGCCGGGCCGCGCGTGATTGAACAGACGATCCGGCAAAAGCTGCCGCCGGGCTTTCAGCGCTCCGAATTTCTCCTGGAGCACGGCATGCTCGATGCCGTGGTCGCGCGCAAGGACCTGAAGGCCTACATCGCGCGGGCGCTCGATTTTATGATGCCCGCGGCATAACCCGCCGCGATAATTCCAAGGCTCACATCTCGCCGAGAATAAGAAATACCAAGTGGGTGCGCCACTTCTCGCGGTTTTCGAGAAGTGGCCAGTTGCCGCCGTGCACACGAACTGTATTGATGCCAAACCTACTGATGTAGTAGTACAAATGGTGAATTATGAACAGACTTATCCTCGTCATGATTATTCTGCTCGCGATGCCGGTTGCAAACCTAAATGCGCAAGCCAACATCGCAACACCATTGTCCATTCGGGTCCATCATTTCGTCGAAAAAGAAGGCAAGACAGCGACAAAAATTCTGCGCGATCTGGCAGAACAGTATCGCCTTGTAATCGGCGTCTATGGAAGTGGGAACTTCAGTTTCGTCGAAATGCCGGTAGGAATCGATGTCGAAATCAAGGATGGGACACTCGCGGATGTTTTCGATGCCATCGCGGATAGCCACCGACACATCCTGAGTACTCATCAATCCATTGGCTCCGTGACTGATCAGCAATTTGATTGGCATCAAGACAGCAACGGGGCCGTACATTTCGTGCAGCGGGGAGCGCCGTTCTCGCTGATGGATGTCGTGGTGCATTCATTCGACTATGAGAATCCGCAATGGCCAGAAATCACGGATCGTCTGAGAAATATTCCTGAAGTTTCTAGCTGGTTGCGGGATCACAAATGCACCATGCCCGGTGAGACAATCTTTTTGGCGGGCCAACCGCCAAGTCCGTGGGGACAATTCTCAGTGCATGCAAAGGATGTTCCCATAACCTCAATATTGGATCAGGTTGCAGCCGAATCTCGTACGTATTATTGGCGTGCCGCCCAGATCACGGAGTCCGATCGTTGCGATGTGAACATCCAGTGGTGGCTTTGAGATGAACGGGCGGGTGGAGCCACATTAACGCGAGAGGAATAACTTTAGTTTTCTATTTTGAACGTTGATGGATACAAAATAGCGGGTGCGCCACTTCTCGCGGTTTTCGAGAAGTGGCCGCGATTGTCTTGCGGAGTCCTCCATCACCATTCGGCAGACGCTGATTCAGCACGTCGCGATCATAAAGTCGAGCGCAAAGTTCGTGATTAAATTGTCAGACCGCCAACATCGTTCTCGATCGGACCGGAAACTTTTTTTAACTGTCTGGGGTAAGTCGCTTGTTGTACCACCCCTCGCCGGCAGCCTTTCGCCCGAAAAGTAAAAGGCCGGGCGATTGAGCCCGGCGTTCTATGGTGAGAAACCGTCGATCGCTGAGTTGAGCTAGATCGGTTTCCCGTTAACCTCGTTCGAATTCAGGCCGAAAACCCTACATGACCAGCGCCAACCCTTCCAGCTCGCGCTCCAGCACCGGCAGAGAACACCCTGCCATTTCCACCCGTCCAGCGGCGTCCATGGCAGCGTTCTGCGAAACGCCATAGCCCCGCCCCGCCAAGAACACTTGCAGCAGTTCCGCTGCTTCGCGGGAATCCACCATGCCACCCTGGATTAGGTCGTTGCGCAAGACGCAGAGTTCCGTCACCGTAAACTTCTCTCTACTGGCCATGATTCTCACCTTCGGCCTCCCTGCCGTTGCGCTATTGGATTCATCGGCAACTGACTTCGTTACATGCAATCGGATTGCCGTAACTTTGGTACCGCTCCAAATACGGCTTCTCGCAGCCCCTAAACGCTTAGAACCCAAGCTGTTGCAAAAGGTTGCGGCGATGGTAACTCGGGGGTGAGCGGAGGCATGGCAACGTCAGTCGTTGCCGGAATGACACAAAATGTCGTCTCGTATTGGGCAGAAACCGAACTTTGCCGGCCCCGGCTTCAGTCCGCTTCAATCGTGGCGGAGTCGGCCAGCATGATCGGGATGTCGTCCTGAATGGGATAGACACGGCGGCATTCGCCGCATTTCAGGCTTTCCCCATTCGGATTCAGGACCACCGGCTTCTTGCAAACCGGGCACACCAGCATGTCGAGCAGATCCTCGGAAATCATGGCCGCTCTATTGTAGCGCGGAGCGGCTACAGGTCCCGCGCAACACCTCACCACGGAGGCACGGAGACACGGAGAAGAGCAAGTTCATGATTTCGTAATTCATAAGGCAACTACAACTCGATCGTGCCCCCATGAAAAAGCTTTTCTCCGTGACTCCGTGCCTCCGTGGTGAAATTGTAGTTTGTAGCCGACTCGAATCTAACAATGCGATAGAATCGCCTTTCCAATCACTGCAAGCCGCAGCGAGGTGCCATGGCAGCCAGGATTCTCGACGGGACCAAAATAGCCGGTGAAATCCGCGCCGAAATATCGGCCCAAGTGAAAACGCTGTCATTATCGGGCGTGCGTCCCGGCCTCGCCGTCGTGCTGGTCGGCCACAATCCCGGGTCCGAGGTCTATGTTCGTGGCAAGATCAAAAGTTCCGAGGAAGTCGGCCTCTACAGCGAGCAGCACACGCCCGCCGAAAACGCGACCACCGAAGATCTGCTCGCGCTCATCGCCGATCTCAATCGCCGCGATGAGATCGACGGCATTCTGGTGCAGTTGCCCTTGCCCGCGCACATCGATGCCAAGAAAGTGCTGCTGGCCGTCGATCCCGCCAAAGACGTGGACGGACTCCATCCCATGAACGTGGGCTATCTTTCCACGCAGCGCCCCGGCCTGGTGCCCTGCACGCCGGCCGGCGTCGTGGAAATCCTGCGCCGCAGCGCGATTCCTATTGCCGGCCACGATGCCGTGGTCGTCGGACGCAGCGACATGGTTGGCAAGCCCGTGGCCATGCTGCTGCTGAATCAAAACGCCACCGTCACCGTCTGCCACTCGAAGACGCGCGATCTGCCCGGAGTCTGCCGCCGTGCCGACATCCTGGTGGCGGCGATTGGCCGCGCCGGCATGATCACCGGCGACTTCGTGAAGCCCGGAGCCACGGTGATCGATGTCGGCATCAACCGGGTCACCGACCGGAGCGAGTTCGACCGCCTGTTCGCTGGCAACAAGAAACGCGAAGAAACGTTTTTAGCCAAAGGCTCAACCCTGGCTGGCGACGTTCATCCCGAAGTAGCCGAAATCGCCGGCGCCATCACGCCGGTCCCCGGAGGCGTCGGCCCGCTGACCATCGCCATGCTGATGTCCAACACGGTGAAAGCGGCGATGCTAAGGCGTGGGACAGCGGTCGCGGAATTGACTCGCCGCTGAATAACTTTCACCACGGAGGCACGGAGACACGGAGGAAGGCAATTTGAGAGAAATAATTAAAGAGGATTCCAGACCCGAAAAGTATCTGCTTGATTTAGTACTTTGTTTTTCTCCGTGCCTCCGTGTCTCCGTGGTAGATTCCCTTCGTCCAGGTGGGAAGCTGTGCTAAAACTCGGACTCACCGGCGGCATCGCAAGCGGCAAATCCGCCGTCGGCGAGATGTTCGTCAAACTCGGCGCTCACCTGCTCCTTGCCGACGCCGTCGCGCACTGGCTCATGGAGCCCGGCCACGCCGTCTACGCGGAAGTCGTCAGCCATTTCGGGCGCGAAATCCTGAATCCTGACGGCAGCATCAACCGTCCTAAACTGGCAGAAGCCGCCTTCGGCAGCGCCGCACCGCGCATCAAGGAACTCAACCAAATCGTCCATCCCGCCGTGATCGCGCACGAAAACCAGTGGATGGAAGAAATCGGCCAGCGCGATCCCAACGCAATCGTCATCGTCGAAGCCGCGCTCATCCTGGAAGCGGGCACTGCCAGCCGCTTCGACCGTTTAATCGTCGTGGCCTGCCATCCCGAACAGCGCATTCCGCGCCTCGCTCGCCGCCTCGGAATTTCCGAAGACGCCGCCCGCGCCGAAATAACTCGCCGCATGGCCGCGCAAATTCCCGACGAAGAAAAAATCAAAGCCGCCGATTTCGTGATCGACAATTCCGGCCCGCTCGATTCGACCGAGCGTCAAGTGCGGCAAGTTTTCGCCAAGCTGCGCTTGGCAAACCTCTGATTAAATCAAATATTTCCTGCCGTCATCCTGACCCTGAGCGGAGCTGGGTGCCCCATCCTTGTCGCGTTTTTTGCGATAGGGTGGGGAATTTGACTTCCTATCCCCGCCTCACCATCTTCCCTGTCATCCTGACCCTGAGCGGAGCGAAGGGGAAGGACCTATGCATTTTGCCCGCGTCCAGCCAAAATCTTTCTCTCTACCGCTCTCTCCGCCTCGGCATGAACGTCCATTGCAACAGCGCGCTCACCACGCACAGCACAATGGCGCCGAGAAACGCCGCTTCGAAACCTCGCACCTGAAATCCGCGCACCAAGTACGCCGCCAGCTCCAGCATCAGCGCGTTGATCACGAACCAGAACAGGCCGAGCGTCAACAGCGTCAGCGGAAAGGTTAGAATCTTGAGCAGCAATCCGAGGGTTGCGTTGATGAAGCCGATGGCCAGCGCGGCAATCAGCGCCGCCATCGGGCCGCTGACGCTGATGCCCGGTACTACGTGGGCAACCACCCACACCGCTACAGCGCTTAAAATCCAATGCAGCAGAAGACGCACAATAAACCTCCTTATAGAACTGGCCTCATAAATAGGTTTTGGGTAGGGCACGGCTTCAGCCGTGCCGCTTAGGACCAGCAAAAATGCGGGCTTTAGCCCCTGAGGGCCCGGCTCGCCGTTTCAAAAAAGCATTTATGAAACCAGTTGTAAAATAGCAACCAAAGAATGATTGAACACTATACACCTTGAAACCGGCCCAGAAAACTAACGCCGCCCGCCTGCTCGACCAGATGGGGATCCACTACGAGCTGCGCGAGTATGAAGTGGATCCCGACGATCTCGCCGCGGAAACGGTTGCCGCCAAGATCGGATTGCCGCCGGAGCAGGTCTTCAAAACGCTGGTGGCGCGGGTTGAAGGAAAAAACGACCGCAGCGGAATTTGTATGGCCGTGATCCCCGGAGATCAGGAACTCAACCTGAAGGCACTGGCCGCCACGGCGGGAGAAAGAAAAATTCAGCTCGTCCCCGTGAAAGAATTGCAAGCGCTCACCGGCTACATTCGCGGCGGAGTGACCGCGCTGGCCGCCAAGCGCGACTTTCCCGTGTATGTGGACGAAACCATCGAACTGTTTGATGTGGTTTCCATTTCGGCGGGAGTTCGCGGCCTGCAAATTCTGATCGCGCCCGCCGACTATCTGCGCGCAACCAAAGCGACAATCGCCGCGCTCGGGCATTAGAAAAAATAGGTAGGGGTATGCGAGTCTTCAATAGACCACTTTCTGATCTTCGGTGTCTAATCCATACATATGGCTCTCAGTCGCCGCAGAATATTCACGGTACTCGGTGTGTTGTGCGTTATTGCAGCAGGTATGGCGGCAGTGTCGCTTCGCATTAGACAACACATAATTCGTGTTCATGCTCAACGAACACTCGACGACATTCAGCACTTAAAAATTGGATCCTCCCGTACATGCCAAATCTTCTCTGAGTGGCAACATGAATGGGGATCTCATGTCTCATACGAAGGAACTTGTGACGACCCAAATCGCTTCTACATGGATATCAATGTCCAGCATCCAGCCTATATCTGGCCGACTTGCTTTGAGGGACAATCCGGTCGAGTGCGCTTCATACTCGTGCGAGGCATGTGCGGGGTTTACGAGGCGTTGTCGGGAAAGACAATCGTCTTCATGGCGCGAGTGGTGGGAGTTAAAGGCGTCGTAACGCAAAAATTCTCACAGGTTTTTACCGTCATGCGAGACGACCTTCCCGACGAACATATGCCAGCTACTGTGGCTGCCAGTGCGATGACTTCCGCGCGACCCGGCAGGTCATGGGATCGCCAAGCCGCCACCCAACAGCAGAACTTGCATCCCGGTTACCGTGTATTTGTGGGCACGACCAGGATAAACGCAGACTATATGCCTGGCGGGAGAGTCTTCTACATTAGCGCTGAAGTTGGGCCTGAGGGCACCAATGTTGATTCGGAACGACTATTCCGGTTCGACTTGTCATGTCTTGGGCGATGGCGTCCGTGCTCTGAACGAGATCTCATGCCCGCCGCATACGACCAGTATGAGATGGATGTACGTCGGTCTCAATCTCCGTCACCATAACAGTAAAGCTCCGAAGCCGAAAGCGACTCGCTGATGGCGTACAGCAGATGGCGGCAAATCGCAATCCACTATCATCCCGCGACGCATTCCCAAAACGAGTTGTAGACTATTTACGCGCGACTTTTATCCGAGGTAATCAATGCCGGCTGCAGTACGCACGAATCCGCTCTCATTCCTGACCGATCAACTCGACGAACTCAAAGCCAAGGGCACGCACTACAAGCTGCGTGTGCTGGAAGACGAGCAGGCCGCCGTCTGCACTTTCGACGGCAAGCGCGTCATCAATCTCGCCTCGAACAATTACCTCGGGCTTACGACGCATCCCAAACTGCGCGAAGCCGCGCTCGCCGCCACGCGCAAGTATGGCGTCGGATCGGGCGCTGTGCGCACCATTGCGGGCACCATGAAGATCCACATGGAGCTGGAAGAAAAGATCGCGCGCTTCAAGAACGTCGAGGCCTGCGTGGTCTTCCAGTCGGGATTCACGGCGAACGCGGGAACGGTGTCTTCATTTCTGGGCAAAGACGACTTTATTATTTCCGACGAGCTGAATCACGCTTCGATCATCGACGGCTGCCGTCTTTCGCGCGCGAAAATTCTCGTCTTCCGCCACAAAGACGTGGCCCACGCCGAAGAGCAGCTTGCCAGCGTGAAGGACCAGCCCGGCAAAAAGCTGCTCATCACCGACGGCGTCTTCTCCATGGATGGCGACATCGGCCCGCTGCCCGGCCTGTGCGCGGCCGCCGAGAAATACGGCGCCATCATGATGGTCGACGACGCGCACTCCTCCGGTGTGCTCGGCCGCCAGGGTCGCGGCACCATCGATCATTTTGGCGTGCACGGCCGCGTCGATATTCAGGTCGGAACCTTGTCAAAGGCGATTGGCGCTCTCGGCGGCTACGTCTGCGGCACGCGCGATTTGATCGACTTTCTCTATCACCGCGCGCGGCCATTTCTGTTTTCCACGTCGCATCCGCCCTCGGTCGCGGCCACCTGCATCGCGGCCTTCGACGTTCTCGAAACCGAGCCGCAGTGGATGGAGCAACTCTGGGCCAACACGCGCTTCTGGAAAAAAGAACTCGGCCTGCTCGGCTTCAACATCGGAGGCCAATCCACTCCCGCCAGCGAAACGCCGATCACCCCCATCATCATTGGCGATGGACGCCTGACCATGGATTTCTCCCGCGAACTGTTCCAAGAGGGCGTGCTCGGCACCGGTATCGCCTTTCCCACCGTTCCCGAAGGCAAAGCCCGCGTGCGCACCATCATGACCGCCACGCACAAGAAAGATGAGCTGCAACAGGCGCTCCGAGTGCTGCAACGCGTGGGCAAGAAGATGGGCATAATCGGATGAGTGCAGCGGCGCCCTCGTCCGAAACTTTCTCCGAAGCCGCCGCATCCGGTGTATAATTCCAGCCACTTGCCGAATGCCCCAATTTCAGGGCATTCTCCTACTCTTTGAAACCGGGAGGTTTCATCATGAACCACTTCACTCGCCTGCATTTCATCTCAAAGCTTACCTACTACATCGGCTGGCTCGCGCTGCTCTGCGGCGGATTGACGCACATTAACATTGCAACACGCTTTTTCCTGGCGCTGCGCCTGCCGCAGAGAAATCTGCTCGAGCTTTGTGTAGTGTGCTTCTTGATCTGTATCGCCTCGGAACTCCGGGCCGGCGACGCCGTTAGGAAGGAAATGCCCGGCTCTATAAAAAAGGTTGCGTAGCGCTGCCCGCCAACCCCAGTCCTCGGGCCCCGCGCCGCGGCCTGCCGCGCGAGAGAATTTGGTGCGCTCTTGGCTGCGGGCACTCTTCTCTTGAGCGTGTTTCAAAAATCGGTTTTGGGTAGGGCACGGCTTCAGCCGTGCCGCCATGGGACAACATGAATGCGGGCTTTAGCCCCTGAGGGATGTACCGTCAGACCTGAAAGGCATTTTTGAAGCACGTCCCACACAAGCGGAATACCACAACGCGAAATCCGCACTAGAATAACAGCATCATGCGAGCGATCTTTCAGTGGAAGGTTGGTTCTCGAACCCTGGAGTTGGGACGGCGCACTCTGATCATGGGCGTCGTGAATGTTACTCCCGACTCGTTCTCCGACGGCGGACTCTACATCGATGCCGAGAAGGCCGTGCTCCACGCCGAGCAGTTGCTGGACGACGGCGCAACCATCATTGACGTGGGTGGGGAGTCGACGCGGCCCGGCGCGCCGGTAGCCGGCGATATCGCCGCCGGTGACGCCAAGGACAATCCTGCGCACGCGGTCGCAACCGCTCAGACGCCGCCGGAACCGGTATCCAACCCAGTATCCGAACCAGTATCGGAAGAAGAGGAACGCCGCCGGGTGCTGCCCGTGATCCGCGATTTGAAGCGGCACCGGCCGGATGCGGTGATCAGCGTCGATACTTACAAGGCAAGCGTGGCGCGGGCGGCCATCGATGTCGGCGCCGAGATTGTGAACGATGTCAGCGGCTTCCGCTGGGACCCGAAGATGGCGAAAACCGTGGCCGAACTCAAGGTGGGAGCCGTGCTGATGCATACGCGCGGACGCCCGGAGGAATGGGCGGCGCTGCCGCCGATTGGCGATCCGGTGCTGATGGTGAAGCGCGATTTGCGCCAGTGGGCCGAGACGGCAACGCTGGCCGGAATCAAGCGCCATTGTCTGGTGCTCGATCCCGGCTTCGGCTTCGGCAAGCGGTTCGAGGAGAATTATCCGCTGCTGGCGCACTTCGGCGAGTTGCAGCAGATGGGATTTCCGCTGTTGGCGGGAGTTTCGCGAAAATCGTTTATCGGACGGACCCTGGCGCGCGATGGCAAAGATGCGGCGGCCGCCGAACGGCTTTACGGTACGATGGCGGCGGAAGCGGCGTTGATTCTGAAAGGCGCGCACATCATCCGCACCCACGATGTTCGCTATGCGGTGGAAGCGGCGCGCGTGACGGATGCGATCGTCGCCAACGGTGGATAGCCGGGCTTACGCCCGCGCGGCTTCGGCAATGGCGTTAACCTTGAGCGCGGGCAGGCGGATTTCAAATACGGCCCCGCCTTCGGGTCGGTTGTAGCAGGCGATTTGCCCCTGGTGGTCCTGGACCACGCCGTAAGTGGCGCTGAGTCCAAGACCGGTGCCTTTGCCCACCGGCTTGGTGGTGTAGAAAGGATCGAAGACGCGCTCGGGATCGCGCAGTCCGGGTCCGGAATCGGCGAACTGCACTGCCACTTCGTTGCCTTCGCGCCAGATCGAAACCTGAAGACGCCCGCCGCCGATTTCCTGCAATGCGTCCACGGCGTTCTCGACGATTTGAAGAAAGGCCTGCAAAAGCTGGTTGGCATTGCCGAGGACGCGAGGCAAGGGGTCGCTGCTCTCCACGGTCAGGCTGATCTTCCGGTTTTCCAGCTTGAATCCTTCCATCTGGATCGCGCGCTGTAACAGAGGCTTCAATTCGAGAGGACTTTTTTCTCCCGGAGTCTGCTGGGCGAATCTGAGCAGATCGCCGACCAGTTCGCGCGTGCGCCGCGCCTGCTGGCCGATTTTCTGCGCAATGGAGAGTTGTTCGCGGCTGAGGTTGCTGTTGGTGGCCATGCGTTCGGAACTGCTCAGGATGGCCGAGAGCGGATACTCCAATTCGCCGGCGGCGAGCGCGGCCAGTTCTCCGAGCGAAGCCAGCTTGGCTTGCTGCACCACTCTTCCCTGCAAGCGCTGAAGATTATCGAAGCTCTGGCGCGAACGCTCGAGCAACTGCACCAGCCTCCGGTCCAGCAGTTGTTGTTTGAGGAAAACGAAAAATGCCAGGACGGCGACGCCTCCCATGGCCACGGCAAAACGGACCAGGCGCAGATAAGGCTGATCGTGGCTCAGGAACAGCGTCCAATACGCCATGAGCGGCAGAGAAAGCAGGGCGAGTTTCGCCAGATGAGTAGCGACCGGGCGACTGGCGCGAGCGATTGCCGGCGTCGTCTCCGTCTCGCGAAGACAACTCCGCCCGGCGATCGTGACCCAGAGAAACCCCAGCAACGCGGCCAGAAATGGTAGATCGTAGATCCCGCCAGTCTGGTAGACGCCGCGCCTCATGGCGCCATGAATGGCTTCCCAAGAGAACGTGTAGAGAATGCTGGCGAGAAAAATGTTGCGATAGAGTTTGCGCCACGGTCCCGAACTGCTGAAAAATGCCCACGCCGACACGACAATAAGCGCCACTCCTTCGACGCGGTACAGAAGGCCCCAGCGCAGGTTGTACACCGGGATATTGGGGACCACGTATTCCTCGGGAATGACAAAGAAGGCGTAGATCACGATCCACCACACCAGCAACATGACCACATTCAGCGCGCTCGGCAACATCCCCTCGCGCTCATCCGCCTGATGGGGACGGATGGCAACGGCCGCCATGATGGGAACAACGTGCAGGAACAACACGATATGCCCTTGGAAGGGCTCGGGCAGTGGCTTGCGAACCACCACTTCAAACCACGCCCAGCAGGCCTGGTTGAAACACCACAGGACCATGCCCGCCGCCATAAGGTTCCAGAATAGGCGTGTATGCCCGCGGCTGTCGTAGCCGTTTCGCGCCGCGAGGATAAAAGCAATCGCCGTCACCAGCAGATGAACCATGTCGCCCATGACCACGCGAAAGAATGGGTTGGGAAACACCGCGGGAGCCAGAGCAAACGCCAGCAGCAGACAAGCTCCGCCGAAGAGCGCCGAGATTTGCGGCCGTGACACTGCTTTTCATCATAGAGCGTTCGCCGCCAGATGTTTAGATCACCGATCTGGTTACCCTCGGGTTACCTCGGTAACATTCCAGGCTGCCGATAACTCGGGTTTCGTATCTGGGCATCGCTTTAGCGATGCCGGAAGTTTTTCAAAATCAGATGCCCCTTTAGGGGCTGGGCCTTGAGAGTCGAGAATCGAGTTTGTCGTCCGTTTCCGGCGGCTGCTGCTAAAATTCCTCTCATGCCATTCCCCACTCACCGCCTGCGCCGCCTGCGGAGCACTGAAACTCTGCGCGCCCTGGTTCGCGAAACCCACCTGACGCCCGAATCTCTGGTGTATCCACTCTTCATTTGCCCCGGCGCTGGCATCCGCAAAGAAGTGCGCTCCATGCCCGGCGTCTTCAACCTTTCCGTGGACGAAGCCGTGAAAGAAGTGCGCGAGACGCGCGCGCTGGGCGTGCCGTCGATCATTTTGTTCGGCCTGCCGGAGAAGAAAGATGAAGTGGCCACTGGCGCCTGGGCCGAGGACGGCATCGTGCAGCAGGCGGCCCGCGCCATCAAAAGTGAAGTCCGCGACGTGATCGTGATCGGCGACGTTTGCCTCTGCGAATACATGTCGCATGGGCATTGCGGCATCGTTAGGATGAAAGAGGAAACCGGACCGAAACCGCCGGGCGCGTCTGCCCCAGAGTTCGAGATCGTGAACGACGCCAGCCTCGAATTGCTGGCGCGCACCTCGGTTTCGTTGGCCCGCGCCGGCGTCGACATCATCGCCCCCTCCGACATGATGGATGGCCGCGTCGGCGCAATTCGCAAAGCGCTCGACGCCGCCGGCTTCGCCAATACGCCGATCCTCGCCTACGCAGCCAAATTCGCTTCCGGCTTCTATGGCCCGTTCCGCGAGGCGGCCGATTCCGCGCCCCAGTTCGGCGACCGCCGTTCCTACCAGATGGATCCGGCCAACCTTCGCGAGGCCATGCGCGAGATCGAGTTGGATATTGAAGAAGGCGCCGACATGATTATGGTCAAACCCGCCATGCCGTATCTCGACGTGATTGCCGCCGCCCGCGCCCGTTTCGACCTGCCGCTCGCCGCCTATCAAGTCTCGGGCGAGTACGCCATGATCGAGGCCGCCGCCCGCAACCAATGGATCGACCGCGAACGCGTCATGATGGAATCGCTCCTCTGCATCCGCCGCGCCGGAGCCAGCGTCATCCTGACTTACTTCGCCAAGGATGCCGCCAAACTCCTCGCCTAGCGATCCCGTGGTGAAAGTCTGATTCGTATCAGGGCACGCCTTTAGGCGTGCCGCAAGTGCCGTGTTATGAATGCGCCTTTAGGCGCTGGCTTTGGACGCTGGAGTTTCACCACAAGCTGTTAGGGAATCTCTATTCGTTACCAAAGTTTTTGAAGTAACCTTGCCGCCGCCTCGCCCATCCCCCAAACTTTTCCTTAATGCCGTTTTCGCGCGCTCATCTCGCCATTGCGCTGGGCCCTCCCGGCCTGCTCGTACTCGTGTTTCTGGGCTATTTGCATTGGCTCGGCAACCAGCCGCCGGTCCTCTCGCGCTCCGTGGAGCGCGATCCCCTCACCCAGATGCCGGTCAGCATCACCATGAATCCGCTGCGCGATCGCACCATCGAACGCACCGCCAATCGCTTCATCTCCGGGATGCGCGACGGCAATTGCCGCCAATTGCTCGCCGATTGGGAAAAAGACTACCGCAAGAAACGCGCCAACTTCCTCTGCACTTCCGAAGCCCAACACCCGCTCATTTCCTGGAACCTTGTCGAATGGGAAGACGCGCCGCCGCTCGTGGTTCTCCACTACAAAGGCGAGCGTTACAGCACTCCCAGCCAGGAGTCGACTTACAAAGACCTTTTCTCGGTCACCGAAGAAAAGAAAGACGAAGGCTGGACAGTTACTAAGTACGATTCCTTTTACTAAGTAAATTCTGAATAAGTCCCCCGTGGCCCTCTGTGCCCTTTGTGGTTAACGATCTTCGCCGGACACTGAATCGAAGTCCCCCGTTGCGATTCCAATTTTCCCATGGTCACTTTAGCCGCCGTTCCGGCGCGCCGCGGAAGCCGTCGCCCGCCACGCCCACAAGCCTGTTAAACTTTCCGCATGAAAGCTCTCGTCATCACTCGTTTCGGCGGTCCCGATGTTCTCGAAGTGCAGCAAGTTCCCGGCCCGCAACCCGCGCCCGGCCAGCTTCTAGTAAAAGTGGAAGCGGGCGGTTTGAACTTTGCCGATCTGCTCACCGCGCGTGGCGGCTACGCCGGCACTCCCAACCCGCCGCTCACTGCCGGCCGCGAATTCACTGGCATCGAAGAAGAGACCGGCTGCCGCGTCATGGGCTACACGCAGTGGGCCGCCTTCGCCGAAAAGACCGCGGCGCAGCGCAGCCTCGTCTGGCCCGTCCCGGAAAATTGGACCGCCGAACAGGCCGCCGCTTTCCCCGTAAATTTCTTCACCGCCTACTTCGCCTACTGGAAGGCCGGTTTGCTGGACCAGCCCAGCGTCTCGTCCAACGCCAAGCCCGCCCGCGTTCTCATCCACGCCGTTGCCGGAGGAGTCGGCACCGCCGCCGTGCAAATCGGCAAAATTCTCGGCGTCGAAATGTACGGAACTTCTTCCTCCGACGACAAGCTGGCCCGCGTGCGCGAACTCGGTCTGCAACACGCCATCAACTACAAGCAGCTCGATTATCTCGAAGCCATCAAAGAATTGACCAGCGACGATCCGGCCAGTGGAGACTCGGCGCGCGGCCACGGCGTCGACGCCGTTTTCGAAATGCTCGGCGGCGAGCACGTCAATAAAAGCGTGCGCTGCCTGCGCGCCTTCGGACGCGTCGTCTGCTACGGCTCCGCCACCGGCGAAATTCCGCAACTCGACACCCGCCTGCTCTACGCCAAAGGCGCCAGCGTCCACGGCCTCTGGCTCTCCTATCTCAGCGCCAACCGCCCGCTCATGGATTCCGCCTGGCAGCGGCTTTCCGAGTGGCTCGCCGCCGGCAAACTCACTCCCGCCATCGGAAAAGTTTTCCCGCTGGAGCAGGCCCGCGAAGCCTACACCCTAATGCAAGAAGGCAAGAATTACGGCAAGATCGTGCTGAAAATTTGAGGTCAATCATCTTAACTGATTGCTTCTATGACTAACCCATGTATGGCAATAGGATATGGTTTCTGTACGTCTATGAAGAAAATCATCTTAACAAGCTTGTTTCTGATTGCGGTATCACGGTTGTCGTTAGCTGCCGTCGATACGGCTGCGCAGCAATTACTCAGCGCGGCAGAGCGGCAAGCCGACCTTTTCAGCGCCGATACCAGCCCGTTTCAAATGGAACGTAAGAATAACGAAAATGTCCGCATCGGGAGCTTGCCGGCATTTCCGCCGTTCAATTTTCCGAAATGCCAGGCGCACCGAGGGCGCGCACTTCCTGTTCCAACGAGTCGAGCCGCTGTAGCGCCGCTTGCACTGCCGGTGCGCCCTCTTCGCGCACTCTTTTCGCGCGGGCCAATGCCTGCTCGGCGATGCGGCTGACTTCGTGCAACAACTTGCGAATCTCAACTTCCAACTTCCCTCGGCTCTCTTGCACCCGGTTGAGAATATCGCTCTGCACACGGGTGCCGTTGAATTCGAGCAGCCTGGCGAGAAAGCTTTGGGCATCGTTCTTGATTATGCCTCGCGCTCCCACCAGGCCAAGCATCAGATCGGCCAGCCAACGCAGCGGTGAGGCAGGCTGCGCCACTTCTATGAAGTCCAAAAAAGTAAATTCCGAACGAACGCGAAATCCGCTTTCCGGATCGAGAGCATGAGGCATGCGCGCTAGCTCGGGAATCCCGGCATTCGCAAGTTTCTTCAGAAACTCGTTCGCCATCTCCACGAACCGCGATGCAACCCGCCGGTATTCTTTCTCGGCCTCTTCCTGCTCGGGTTTCAGCCACGGCACGATGTGACGCCGTGCGACCTCTTGCGCCTCGCGGAAAATGCGGCGGCGATACGTTGGGCCGAGCCAGCTAGATATGGACTGCAATGCAACGTCGAACTCCTGGCTCGTCTGCGGCATGACTCGTTCGAGAAATGCCTTGTGGCGATCGACAAACATGTCGGAGAGATGCTGTTGCTCGGCCATGAAGAGATAAGCGAGCTCCCGCATCGACCGCTCCGCATCGGCGATGGTCTGCTTCATGACAGCGATACGGTCCTCCGACTCTTCGATCGGCCGCTGAAGCGCCTCGCGTTCTTCCGTGACAATGACGAGGAGTTGCTCGCTGATGCGCTCAAGTCCACGTTCGCAAGCTGCTTGGATCAGACGACGACCCGAGCCTTCGACCAAGTGTTGAAGCGCCGCGACCAGCTTGTCCCAGTCCCGCCCCGTTCCGCGATGTTTAATCTGTTCCGCCGCGCTGACCTCGAACCAAGGTCCGGTAAAATGTTTTTGGAGCCGCTTTTCGAGCTGCCGTCGCGCGAAAGCCACGGCTTCGGCTCGTTCTGCATCGGTGGTCCGATCCGCCTTGTTTACAGCGATGATGAGATCCCGAACGTGCCGGGCAACCGCCTCAACCAGCACCAGTTCTTCCCCAGCCAGCGGAGGATCGGCTCCGATCACGACCAGCGCAGCATCAATATGAGGAATGAAGGCCTGGGTTGCCGCAGTATTGCCGGTAAAAACCGATCCCAACCCTGGCGTATCCACGAAACACATGCCGGTCGCAAGCAGCGGACTGGGCACAAAGATTTCCAATGCGGCAACATGCTTTGTGTTCTCAGGATTCTTCTCTTCCGAGACATACTCGTCGACGGTCTTAACCGGAATATCTGTCCACCCGCCGGCTTCAAAGCGCACGCGAGCGGACGCGCGGCTGCCGTAGCGGACGATAGTAGGCACCGTCGTAACTGGCACGACTCCGGTGGGCAATACGCTATCTCCCACCAGCGCATTCAGGACGGAAGATTTGCCGCGCTTGAATTGACCGATACACGCAACGTAGAAACGTCCCTCCGATACTCGCTCCGCCACGGACCGCGCATCGGCGGCGACTTGCTCGGCGTCAAACTCCTCAGCCAACTCGGCCAGGCGCAAGAGCGCCGACTCTCCGTGAGCATTCCCCTCGGGTGCTGCGGATGCCATCGGCGAGAAAACTGACTTTCCGAGCAACGAGTTTTCTTTCGACTCTCTACCCATGAATAGTCTTTCTTGCGCCATCACGTATTTGAGCAAGTCGTATCGTCGCTCTCTGGCTTAACGGGTTCTTCTTTCTCAGACTGCGCCGGCCCATGAATTTCGCTGGTGACGTACCGATCGAACTCCGTCGTCAGGCTCGTCAGTTCCGCGGCAATTCGATTGAGGTCCGCCGCCGCCGCAGTGGAAATCTCGCCGTAGCCGCGCATGTATCTCGGCTGCAATTCCTCAGCGGCTATGTTAATGAATGTCAGAGCGATGTGCAGCGATCGGCTAACGGGAATGGAAGGCGCCGGACGCTCAATGCCCTGACCGTCCAGAACACGGGCCAATTGGACCCTAATGCGTGCAATGTAGTCTTCGACCACCCGCCGTTGCGCTGGCGTGACGTCCGACAGGTACTCGGGAAAAGCCTGCTTGGAGTCGGCGACAGCGAGCGCATTTTCCATATCGGCCAGCAGTTTGTCGATGTGTCGGCATGTGACCGACAAGCGGCGAGCGTGGTTCGAGTTGAGAGGCTCCTCTGGCATAAAGCTCCAGGCGGCGCAGACACGCCCTGCCTGGCTTTTCTCATCTATTCGCGAATCTCTTGGAATCGGCAGCGAAAGGGTAACCGGCGAGCCTAACCCCTACCAAGAGAATTCCGTCTTCTTCGTAGGAGTCATCTGCCAGATGCGGGCGGTTAAAGGTGAACTCCAACACCCAAGCAAATTATGTCAACCTAGGGAGGTGAAGTCAATTGTAGGACCAATCTCGCCGGGGCAATCTCCGAGAGTGGCTCAACAGGCTGCGGAAAAAGTCGATTTTGCTCTTGTTTTTGGGTGGCGCAGCGCTTCAGCTCTGCGATAAGTGCATTATTATGACTGCGGCTTTAGCCGCCGAGGTTTCGTCTCTTACCCCAGAACGACTTTTTTCGCAGCCTATCAAGCCGACAAAGCCGATGATCTTCGTGGGTCGCAAGCTCAGCGGCTTTGAACTGCGGTTGACCAGTTCATGCGAAAGTCGATGTAGAGCGGCGCGATCTTGATATGTTCGTCCGAACGATACTTGGGGTTCTTCGCCGACTCCACCAGCGCGACCATTGCCCCTGGATTTCCCTCACTGAACTCCACGACTTTATCGAGGAACTCGGTCATGTTCGATGCCGTGAGATTCGCGCGTGCGACCACCTCGCGAGCGAACTGTCCGGCCACAGCGTTCTCAAAGTTCCGAATTTCGTACTTCTCGGAACGGTCCGAGTATAAGGGCTGAAGAAAACCGGTGTCCTCCATGTGACTCGACCGGGCCACTGCGCTTACCGGCGTCGAGCCCCATCCCATGATTTCGCGCACCGCCGCCGCGAAGGAATACGAAGGACGCTTAAGGTGGTCCAGGACGATCGAGTACTGCCCCTCATGTAACGCATCCAACACAATTCCCTTTAACGAGACCGCCGACTTCGTCGTGATGGCTTCCTCGTTCCGAAAGGCGGTCTGTGCGCGTGGATTGCGCAGCCTCAGCAAACTATGGGCGAGACTTCGGAACACTGTGTGCGTGGTCGCGGAATCCTCACAGTATAAGATTGATGGAAATTCCGGCAACAACCTGCACAGCAAGAAAGTTTTGCCAACGCCTGCGGGACCATGAATAAGGAAGGGACGCTTCTTCGCGAGGCGCTGCCTAACTCTCTGTCTTTCCTCTTCACGGTCAAAGATGAAATCCGGCATTATGTTATCTCTCGGGGCAGCCGTTTCTCCTCGACCTTCTTCGTTGTCGCCCACTTCAAAACACATGCCCCGCAGTCCAACTTAGTGGACCACCATCACCGGACAGTGCGCATATCTCAAGGCCCGCTCGGAGACCGAGCCCAACATCATTCTCGAGATCATGGATCGTCCGCGGCGGCCCAAAATGATGAGGTCGATGCCATCCGCCTCCGCCCGGTGGATGATCTGCTCGGCAGGATGTCCGACTGCCATGTCGGTCTTCACCTCTACACCATGGGTGCGAGCTCTTTCCACAACCTTCTTGAATCCTTCTTCAAAGTGTTCTTTCGCGTCGTCCAGCACCGCTTCCAGTTCGACCGAAGTCGAAGGCTCGGGAGGACGCGCGACGGCAAAGACCAGCACGGTCGCATCCAGACACTCGGCCAACGAAAAGGCCATGTCCACCGCTTTCTCCGATTGCGGAGAACCGTCGTAACCAACCAGTAACTTGCGAAAATGCGCGTTCTGCCGCTGTCCCGTCATACTGCCTCCTCAGTTTGCGTTCTCGCTCTTAGCTTGAGATAGCGCCGGCTTCTTCTCCATCTTAGCCGACAGCAGGTGTCTCGGCATGAACCAAGCATTGGCAATCATTGTGGGTATCACGGCGCTGCCGATCACCGTGGCAACCAAGTAGGAATACTGCGCTTGGCTGATGACGCCGTGATTCAGACCGAACAGCGCGGAGATAGTTCCGAACGTCAGGCCGGTGGACATCATCAGCGTAAAGTACAATCCTTCTTCCTTCCGATAGTCAAAGGCCTTCACCGTGGGGAACAGAGGAATTGTCTTCGACAGCATCTTGGCAAAAAACAACACAACGAATACGAGTGGGGCCGCGATCAATGCAGGCACGGAGACAAACGATCCCGCGCGAATGAAGTAAAACGGCGTCAGCAATCCGAAGGTCAGCGTGCGCAGACGCCGTATGAGAATGTGGTCCTTGCCAATACTGCCCGCCAGCACCATGCCGATGATGTAGGCGGGCAAGACCGCTTCACTGCCCGACCAAACTGCCAATCCTCCCATGGCGAACAGCACGAAGAGCAGATACTTGGCCTCAAGTTCGGAAACGCGCCCTCCATATTTTTTGAAGAACCGCGGCGTCACAAAAGGAAGGACCGCGAAGGCGGCCAGGCTGACCACCACGAAAATCAGCGTCTTGACGGTAAACGGCGAGAAGATCAGTCCCAGGGCAATCACGGTCCCGAGATCGTTGATGAAGCAGGCGGCCAGCACCGTCTTGCCAAAATCCGTAACGTTGAATCCCAGTTCCAACATGACCGCATACACCACCGCCACGGAAGTGGTCGAGAGGGCGACGCCGGCCAGCCAACTCGAACGCACCGTCCAATGAAGGATGAAGTGGGCGATGGCCGTGCAGCCAAAAAACGGGCCGAAGAAACCCACCAGTCCGATCGTCGTCGCTTCTTTCCATTTCGCGCGAAAGATCTTGGGATCCAGTTCGGCGCCGGCCAGAAAGGTAAGAACAATGGCGCCGGTGCCGGCGAGAAAGCCGATCCAGCTTGTCTTCCCGCCAAGGTCGAAGTGCACGAAAAATGTTCCGATCGCCAACTGGGCCGCCGTGCCAACAATAATTTCCGTAAGCGCGGTGGAGATCTTGAACCAAATGGCGAGCAGCGTTGCGATCAGGGCCAAGCCGACCCACACCGAGGCCAGGACCCACATATTTTCCATGAAATGCCACCTCACTAGTTCTGCGACTGCATGATCTGTACCGCTTAACCGCCGAGTGTAGCGCCGCCGTCCCGGCGGCTGTCCGGCGGGCGTCCTCGCCCGCCGCGCCGAGGGCGAGACGCCCTCGGGACAGCCGGCAAGATGCCGGCGATACCCGCTTTGCACGCCGTAATCATTATGCGGTCACGGTACTAATTCTGCGGATCTTCGTTTAGCAGATCGTTATTTAGCGGATCGTTGCCGGTACCATGACTCCGCGACAAAGAAATCCGCTTGTCAGGAGTCATCAGCTATTCCGGCTTAAGAATTGGGACAGCGGTTGACGGTGAACTCCTTCACCGTTGCGACAACTTTAGTACAACAAAAGACGCGCGGCGAAGTCAACGGCATTTGCAAAACGCGGTATAGAGATTTGGGCGCTGTCCGGTTTCGGACAGCAATTTTCGATTTTGGACAATAACCATATTCGAGGCAATCGCCCGTGCGCGTATTTCTCTGTAAATAAACCACCTACATGCGCGACGGTTTGGTACGGGACGTGCGTCGCCAAGAGCGTACTATTCTGTGCGTGGAGGCCTCCATGTGGACTTTGTTGCAGGACTTGCGCTATGCCTTGCGTCAGTTGAGCAAGTCGCCGGGGTTCACCATCACGGCAGTTATCACGCTGGCCCTGGGCATTGGCGCCAACACGGCCATCTTCACCCTGGTGCACAGCATCTTGCTGCGCTCGCTGCCGGTAGCCGATCCGGCGCAACTCTACCGCATCGGCGATACCGACGATTGTTGCGTCAATAGCGGATTTGAGAGCGACAACGGCGATTTCGATATTTTCTCCTACGACCTTTACCGGCACCTGAAGAGCTCCGCGCCGGAGTTCGAACAACTGGCTGCGGTACAGGCTGAGCAGGATGGCTTCAGTGTGCGCCGCGGAAATGCACTGGCCAAGCCGCTGCGCGGCGAATTCGTCTCTGGCAATTATTTCTCCACGCTGGGCCTGGGCGCTTATGCCGGGCGCGTGCTGAACGAAAACGACAACACTCCCTCGTCCGCTCCTGCCACCGTGGTCAGTTACAGTGCATGGCAGACGGAGTTCGCCGCCGATCCTACGCTCGTGGGATCCACGATTTTCATTCAGTCACGGCCATTCACCGTCATTGGCATTGCCCCGCCCGGCTTCTTCGGAGACCGGGTCTCCACTCGCCCGCCCGCCTTTTGGATGCCTCTGACGAGTGAGCCCTACGTTCATGGATCGAACTCCATCCTACAGGATGCGGACGCCAACTGGCTTTATCCACTGGGCAGGGTGCGTCCGGGAACCAATGTCGGCGCATTGCAGGCCAAGCTCTCCGTGGCGCTGCGGCAGTGGCTGGCCACGCGTCCGGCTTACACCGAGCATGGCGGAGCAGCCGAGATTCCCAAGCAGCATGTGGTCATCGTGCCCGGCGGTGGCGGTATCCAGAATCTGCAACAGGAAGAAGGCGACGGCTTAAAGATGTTGATGATTCTCTCCACGGTCGTCCTGCTCATTGCCTGCGCCAACATCGCCAACCTCATGCTGGCGCGCGCCACCACACGGCGCGCGGATATGGCCGTGCGCACGGCCCTGGGCGCGGGGCGGCGCCGGCTCGTCCGCCAAATTCTAACCGAGAGCGTCTTGTTGAGCTGCATCGGCGGGCTGGCTGGATTGGCCGTTGCCCATGCCGGCGCGCATACGATTCTGGCCCTCGCCTTTCCCAATGCCAAGAACATGGCCATCGATGCTAGTCCTTCGCCGGCCGTGCTGGGCTTCGCGTTTCTGGTCTCGTTGGTCACCGGCATCCTCTTCGGAACGGCCCCCGCGTGGTTGTCGTCGCACACCCAGCCAATCGAGGCACTGCGTGGCGCGAACCGCTCCACGCGCGACCGATCTTCCTTGCCGCAGCAGGCGCTGGTCGTCATGCAGGCGGCATTGTCGCTGGTGCTGGTGGCGGGAGCGATCCTGATGACCAAGTCGCTCGCCAACCTGGAGCATCAGAATTTTGGCCTTGCGACCGCCAACCGCTACGTGCTGAACATCGATCCGGAAGGCGCTGGTTACACGGCCGAACGGCTGCCCGCGCTCTACCGTGAAATCGAAGATCGCTTTTCCGTGCTGCCCAGCGTGGCCAGCGTCGGCATGGCGTTCTACGGCCCGTTTGAAGGCAACTGGAGCTCCTGCGTCATCCAGCAGGGCCATCCCGCTCCGGGCCCCAACGACGACTGCGGCTCCACATGGGACCGCGTGAGCCCACATTTTTTCGACGCTATCGGCGTGCCCGTTGTGCGCGGACGCGGATTGACCGAGCAGGACACGGCAACTTCGCAACCGGTTGCCGTGGTGAACCAGACCTTCGTCAAACACTTCTTTCCCAACCAGGACCCGGTGGGTCAGCGCTTTGGCATCCATTTTCCGCAGTATTCGGGCAGTTTTGAGATCGTGGGCGTCTTTGCCGATTTCAAAATGAACGACCCGCGCGGTCCGGTCCATCCAGTCTTTCTGCGCCCGCTCGTTCAGCGCTTTGGCGGCTACCAGGAACCGGAGATGATTACGAGCGAAACGCGATCGCTGTTCATGAAATCGATAGTGCTGAAATTCAACGCGCCCCAGCAAAACGTCGAGGCGCTCGTTCGCCGCACCCTGGCCGCTATCGATCCCAATTTGACCGTGGTCGATCTCCTCCCTTTCGATGCCCAGGTGGCCGGTAACTTTAATGGAGAACGTCTGATCGCGCGGCTCACCAGTCTCTTTGGCATCCTCGCGCTCATCCTGGCCTCGGTGGGACTCTACGGCGTGATGTCGTACTTCGTGGCCCGCCGCACCAGCGAGATCGGCGTCCGCATGGCGCTGGGGGCCACGCGATCGAGCGTAGTGGCCATGGTGCTGCGCGGCGCGCTCTGGCAGATTCTCATCGGACTTGGCGTGGGTATTCCCGCCGCGCTGATAGCCGGGCATTTCATGGCCAGTCAACTCTATGAAGTCGGCGGCTACGATCCGCTGGCGCTCATCGGCGCGACGCTGGTGCTTGCGCTTTGCGCCGCTGTGGCGGGATTCATCCCCGCCCGCCGCGCCGCTTCCATCGAACCCATGCAGGCGCTGCGCACGGAGTAACTTGCGATTCCAGAGCGAAGCCAGAGTTGCCGTTTTACTCGAGCCGTAAATCGTTGAAAATTATAGATGTACTTTATTGCCTACCAGATTATCCACAGCTTGCCAGATATTCCCATAGCTATAGCATTGCGAAAACAGGCCTTTTTGGCCCCAAAATGTGCAGCCTCCCGATTCGCCACAACCCGTTTTCTTCGTTGCACATCCGGCGATTTCAAACGCTTATTGTACGTACATTATCATCTGCATGATGTTTCACGTGAAACATTACGGCGATTTGTAAGGGCTGATGCCATCCCCCTCAACAGCAACTCGTGAAACGCTCTAACAACCGCCTTCCTATCCCGGCCCCAGCGTCATCTCATGCTTCTTGTGTTTCTCGATGGCCCCTGAAGTGAAGGGAAACGCGAACGTCGAGCCTCCGTACCACGCCGCCCACTGGTCCATGTAATACGGACTGAGAAAGATCCCGCTCTCTCCAGTTACTAAGTTCAGCGTGCTCTCGTCGAAATTCGCGAAATCCCACGTCGCCCGCTCGGAAGGCCCAAAGCCGCGGCCTACGGCCTTCACCGTGTACGTACTCCCGCTCAAGGGCTGCGGTCCCGGCCCCGTAAGACGCCCAATCAGCGGAATCTGGCTGAGCGCGTAATGCTCGATTTCAACCGGATAATTCTTTCCCCACTTCCATTGACTGAGATCGGAAGGAACTTTCGGAGCAAACGTCGCCGCATCCCGCGAAGCGGCTCCCGTCTGTTTCACGGCGTTTTCCACCGCGGCCGTTAGCAGGCTTCCATAGTCGGAGTAACCCGGCGGCAGCCAGCGCGCCGGCTGCTTAGTCAGCACATTTTCCAGCCATACCGGCGACATAGCCCAGCGATAACTCCTCCAACTTAACGCGCCGGAAGCCGCGCCCGATGCCGCGCCCAAACTCGGCGCAGCCGCCGCGCCCAGCTTCGGCTCCAGCAGCAGCCGCGCCAGTTCCTGCCGCGCCTTCGTCTCGATCGTCGGGGCCGCCGAATCCGCCGACATCCGCCCATCCCAATCGCGCAGTATGTCCGCTGCCCGCTTCGCGCGCTCCGACGCGCTCGCCGCGTGATCGACGGCGTACACGAACTTATCGGCGCAGAAGCGGTCGTAAGTCGACGACACATCCATCTGCAACGCCAGCATGTCCGCCGTCGCAAACTTCCTGCCCGATTCCAGCACCCTATAAATCCGGTCCGTCCGCCACGGCGCTTCCCATTCCGTCCCAATCGAATACTTATACCCCTCCGGCGTAATCCGCCCGTTGGCCGTCGCCAGAATCCCCGACGGCGGGTCGTACACGTGCGGCATCTCGTCGAACGGAATAAATCCCTTCCACTCGTGCGCGTCGTCGCTACCGCTCACCGGCAAACTTCCGTCGCCCGCCGCCCGTATCGGCACCCGCCCCGTCGCCTGATATCCGATGTGACCATCGACATCGGCATACAACACGTTTTGCCCGGGCGCGATAAACGCCGAGAACGCCTTGCGAAACTCGTCCCAGTTTTGTGCCGAGTCCACGTCGAAAAACATCAGCCCCATGCCGTCCTGCAGCGTCCAGCGCAACGCGATCTTGCGCGTCTCGCCCGGAAGTAACTCAGAGATAATCGGCCCGTGCCTCGTCGACGCCACGTCCAGCGTTACGTCCGCCTTGCCTTTGACGCGGATCGTCTCCGTCCGGTGCTGCGGCTCACGCCATCCCGCCGGAGTTTTGTACTCGCCCTGCGCGTTGAATTCCTCGATGTAATCGTCTTCGACCGCCGCACCCAGGTTGGTAAATCCCCACCCGATCCGCCGATTATGCCCCACGATAACGAACGGAACTCCCGGCAGTGTAACTCCAGCCACGTCGAAGTTACCACTTATTAAGTGCGCTTCGAACCATAAGTTCGGCATCTGGTGGTCGAGGTGCATATCGTTCGCCAGCAGCGGCTTTCCCGTAACCGTGTGCTGCCCAGATACCACCCAGTTATTCGATCCCGGCCGGAACGAATCCGCTTCCTTCAGGGCGAGATTAGAGGGCAACGCATAAGGCAAAGCAGCGGTGAACGCGGAAGCTCTGGCAGATGAGAAGTTGTCATCCTGAGCTTCGCTCAGGATGACAACCTGGTCAGGCGCCGCCGAAGTCAGCCGCCCGCTCCCACTCTCCGGATCCACTTCTTCTTCGTCCTCATCTTCATCTTGATCGCTCTCGCCGCTGTGCACCGCCGGTCCTTCGTCCATGCGCCGCATTTCCGTCGGCGGACGGTCCCGCCACGAAGAATTCACATATAAGTCTGCCGTCAACTCCGGCCCCAGCTTCGCCAGAATTTTTTCCCGCGTCAGCGCCGGCGGAACTTCGTAGTGCGTCAAATCCTGCACCATGCGCGCCCCGATCAGCAGCGAATCGGTCACCGTCCACGGCCGCGGAGTGTATTTCAGCAAGCGGAATTCGAGCGACAGCCGGTCGCGATGCGATTCTAAAAACGCATTCACCCCGCGCGCGTACGCCTCGAAATAAACCCGGTCGCGTGGCGGGATCGTCTTCTCCGCCGCTTCCGCCGCCTGCCGCAGCCCCAGAATCCGCTCCTCGCGGTCCATCTCGACCGTCGCTTCGCCAACCACTTCCGAAAGTTCTCCCGCCGCCGCGCGCCGCAAAATGTCCATCTGCCACAGCCGGTCCTGCGCCGTCACATACCCCTGCACAAAAAATAAATCTTCAAGCGTCGCCGCCTCAATCGTCGGAACCCCTTGCCCATCTCTCACCACCCGCACCTTCGCCGAAATCCCCGGCACCAAAACGTTCCCATCCAGTTGCGGCAATGGCGACCGCGCCATCCAATACAGCCACCACAGTCCAACAATCAGCCCCAGCAGCAGAGCGCAAACGGCGTAGTACAGGATGCGGAGAGCAGGATTGCGCCGACGGACTTCAGCGTGTGAAATCTCAGGCAGGGATGTGGCGGAAGACATTACTGAACGATTGTAGGGGTGCGTGCTGCCCATGACAACCACGCGACCTCACAGGTCGGCGGGTGATCCAGCCTTTTGCCGACACAACCGGCGAAGTGGGTGCTCCACTCTTCGCGCACTTTGCGAAGGGTGGGAGTAGGACGTTTCGCACAATGGATCGAACACATTTCGTATTGGCTGTATCGCTTCCCGCCCTTGTAAAGAACGCAAGGACGGGGCACCCACAGTTGCGTTTTTTAGAGAAGAAAGAAATTGAAACCGAAAGTCGGGTCACCCGCCACGGTCCGCGCACGGTCGAGGCCAAAATTCGAGAGTTGGAGTGGTAATAAAGTTGGAAGGTGCTTTAGAATCGATCTAGCTAGTCATGTCGGGGCGTAGCGCAGCCTGGTAGCGCACCTGCCTTGGGCGCAGGGGGTCCGCGGTTCAAATCCGCGCGCCCCGACCAATCACAATGTACGTGGATGTCCCTTCCGAGAGCGCGGCTGCTTCAGTACTAGAGTATGTCTCGTAAATGCCCTTTCAAGTCGGAGGGCGCGGCCCTCAGGGGCTGAAGCCCTAATTTTTCCTGGTCCCGAACGGCACCCTTCGGCTCCGCTCAGGGCAGGCTCCTGAAGCCGTGCGCTACCCACAATCTATTTTTGAAACAAGCTCCAAGAAATTTTCAGAAGAAGTGGGTGACGCCTTCTTCCAGCACCACCACTTTGTCATTCACGCCAGCGGCTTGCGCTTCGCGCTCCAGCAACTGAAGAGGCTCCTCGATGGGCTCGTGCGACAGGCGGAAGGTCCCGTAGTGCATGGGGACCATCCAGCGGGCCTTGAGATCGAGAAAGGCCTGAGTGGCGTCGGCGGGGCTGGTGTGTACGTTGCGGAAGTGCGGCGGGTTGTAGGCGCCGATGGGAAGCAGGGCGAGTTCGGGCGACAAGCGGCGTCCGATTTCGCGGAAGCCGGCGAAGTAGGCGGTGTCTCCGGCGTGATAGACGGAGTGTTTGCCGCTGCGCAGCACGTAGCCGCCGTAGCCGCGGTGCGAATCCTTGATGATGCGCGCTCCCCAATGGCGCGAGGGAACGTGGGTGATGTCGAGCGCGCCGTGGCGATACGTGTTCCACCATTCGAGTTCGACAATTTGCTCGAAGCCGAGATCGGATACGAGATCGAACAAATGATGAGGGACGACGAGCGTGGGCGCGGTCCCGGTCTGGCGGCGAGTCTGGCGCGCGATGGCGCGCAGCGATTGGCGATGCAGGTGGTCGAAGTGCGCGTGCGTGACCAGCACGACATCCATCGGAGGCAGGTCGCGCAGGTCCAATCCCGGCTGACGCAGGCGTTTGAGAACGAAGAGCCAGCGCGCGAAGTTGGGATCGATGACGACGTTCTGTCCGCCGATTTGCAGGAAGAAGCTGGAGTGTCCGATGAAGGTGACGCCAAGTTCGCCGTTCGCAACCAGTTTCGCTTGGTGGGTCTTGCCGGTGCGGGGGGTGACCGCGGAATGCCGCACCAGTCGCGTGAACTGGCGGGCCCGCTTGCGCAACGCGGCATTTTTCAATGAGGACTTTAACATTCGTTCGACCCGTGCGACGCGGCCCGTGCGATTTGCGCTTTATGAATCAAGCGATCCGCGGCAACGCAGACCATTTGATTATTATCGGCCCTATTGGCCCAAGTCTCTAGTGCGATTAGATGCTCTGTAGGCCTGACTCGACGCGCAAGCGGTAAGATTCTATTCCTGCGGAACAGGCGCGTTTTCAGTGCCCAGTTTCCCATTGACGGCACAAACAGCCAGTACTAAGCTGAAAAGTGTAGATATGGCCATTGCAAAACAAAAACGGCAACCGCATTCGAGGACTTGTACCCCGGCTGCGAAGTCGTCTGCGCCTGCCAATACTCGTTTATCCCAATCTCAATCGAAAGAGGCGCTCGAACGGCTTTACACACACCTGCAAAAGACCAACCCCGGCTCCGTAGAATCCAAGCGTCTGGCGGAACAAATCATAGACGCCCTCGGATAAAGCACGCCTATGGCGGCTGTAATCATCAATCCACCTAGGAAATGCCCACGCGCAGTGCGGGAGCATTTGAGAAAACGGGTCGATCAACGTCAGTTTCTTGCGCCAATGGCCATCGAACTTGACGCTTGGCTCAAGGGGAATCCATACGCTCCCGACTTAGCTGAGGCTCCCGATGGTTGGCACAAATTTTTTGACTCCTTCACCGTTTGCGGTGAAGGGGCGTGTATCAAGACTTTGTACACGATTTATGCTCCCGGCAACCCCAGACCGAACAGTGTCAATTTGGAGGAATGGGAAAAGCGTGGCCGCTAACCCTATACGAAATATTTGGAGGAACTAACACCGATGCGCGTCGCTTTTTTGGGATTGGGAATTATGGGACGGTCGATGGCCGCGAACCTAGTCAAGGCCGGACACGAGGTCGCGGTGTGGAACCGCACTGCTGGCAAGGAAGTGGAAGGCGCGCGCAGCGCGGCAACTCCGGCGGACGCGGCGGCGGGCGCGGAAGTGGTGTGGATGTGCGTCTCCGACACGAAGGCGGTCGAGGCCGTGCTGTTTGGCGCCGGCGGCGTGGAGCGGGCGCTGACTGCGGGCATGATCGTTGCCGACTCAAGCACGATTTCTCCCTCGGCCACGCGGCGTTTTGCCGAGCGCGTGAAGGCGCGCGGCACGGATATTGCCTACGTGGACGCTCCCGTGACTGGCTCGAAGATCGCCGCCGAAGCGGGCAGCCTGATTTTTATGGCGGGCGGAGACGCGGCCGCACTGGCCCGCTTGCAACCGCTTTTTCAAGCAATGGGCAAGCAGGTGTTTCACATGGGCGAAACCGGCAAAGGGCAAGCCACGAAGCTGGTCATGAATCTGCAAATCGCGCTCATCTATGAAGGCTTCGCCGAAGCGCTCACGCTCGCCGCCAAGCTGGGCGTGGGCGTAGAAAGGCTGTTGCCGCTGGTGCAGGCTTCCATGGTGCGATCGGGAGTGGTGGACTACAAAGCTCCGTTTATTCTGAAACGCGATTTCTCCCCCAATTTTCCCCTGCGGCTGATGCTGAAAGATATTCGCCTGGCCCTCGACGCCGCCAAGGAATCGCGCGTCCGCCTGCCCGGACTCGAAGCGGTAGAAGAGGTCTACGACGTTGCAGCCGAGGAAGGACAGCAAGATTTAGACTACGCCGCAACCCTTACGCTGCTGGAGAAATGGGCGGGAGTGGAAGTGAAGGTTGGTGTCTAAGTTAGGCAGCAGTTCTCACCGTTAAGTTCTGAATATGTTTCTTCCCTGCGGAAACGCCCGCCGGGAGAAGCTTGCACCACAGAGAACACAGCGGAACACAGGGGCTCCATTCCAAGGGGCATCGTCCCCTGCTATCCTTAATGACTTCTGACCAGGAGTGTATTTCATGTTTGAGGAGTTGAAAGGCCGGACGGCGGTCGTGTTTGGAGTGGCAAACCGGCGCTCGATCGCTTGGGCCATTGCGCAAGGGTTGCACGCGGCGGGAGCGAACCTTGTCATCACGTATCAAAACGAGCGGCTGGAGCAGGAGGCCAGAGAGCTGATCGAGTCGCTGCCGGGCGCCGCAGGATACATGTGCGACGTGGCAAACGACGCGGCGATTGTGGGCCTTTTCGAGAAGCTCAAGGAGCGCTACGGCAAGCTGCATGTGGTGGTGCACAGCGTGGCCTACGCCCCGGCGGAAGAATTGAGGGGCGACTTCGTGAACACGACGCGCGAAGGCTTCCGAGTGGCGCACGACGTCAGCGTGTATTCGTTGATCGCGGTTTGCCGGGCGGCAGCGCCGTTGATGGAAGACGGCGGCAGCGTCATCACCATGAGTTTTTACGGCGCGGAAAAAGTCGTGCCCCACTACAACGTGATGGGCGTAGCCAAAGCGGCGCTGGAGTGTACGGTGCGATATCTGGCGAACGATCTGGGACGAAAGAAGATCCGCGTCAATGCCATTTCCGCGGGGCCGATCAAGACGCTGGCCGCTCGCGGCATCTCCGGCATGGGAGAGATGCTGAAAATACACGCCGAGCGCGCCCCTCTGCAACGCAATGTGGAAGTCGCCGAGGTGGGCAGCACCGGCGTGTTTCTCGCGTCCGACGCCAGCTCGGGCATCACCGGCGAAGTGATTTACGTGGATTGCGGCTACAACATCATGGGGTTCTGAAAATCTGTCCAAAAACTGTTGGGTTTTGAAGGGTACGGGCTTCAGCCCGTACGTATGAACACAAAATGATCGGGGGCTTCAGCCCCCGAGGGGCGGCATGGCTTGCGCATCCATTCCCTCAGCGGCTGAAAGCCGCGTCGTTTTGTGGCCTCAACGGACGGGCTGAAGTCCGTCCTCTTCAAAACGTGTGTTTTTAGACAGGTTCTGAGAAAGATTCTTGCAGCGCTCCTTTTGGGACTGCGGTCAATTGCACTGAAGCGGCCGCAGTAAAGCATCGACACCAATCTGTCGATTACCTTTGCAGGTGCAAACTCGCAGCCTCGTTTTCATTCGGCGGTAAATTTCTTTTTTCCTCGGGCGAGTGGCACCGGTATTTCTGGAGCCGCACTATGACGCAGAAGACCCATGTTGGGGAACCCAAACCGCACGCGGCGGGGTTCTGGCACTCGTTGTTAGGGAGTTCCGCGTCCAACGAGCGCGAAGCCGCGCCGCCTCTCGTCGATCCGCTCCATTGCGATGCGCCCGCGCTGCGTTCCGCCGAGATTGCGGCAGTGTACACCGGGCAGCGCGTGGCCGGCGACTTCTACGAATTCCTGCGGGTGGGGCCGTCGCGCATGCTCTTCGTGCTGCTGGATATGGCCGGGCTGCGGGCGGACACGCGTGAAATCCTGATCGCGGTGCAGAAGACGTTTCGAACGCTGGCGCCCGTTCTCTTCGCCGGAGAAGGTTTCAACGAAACCACCGCCATGATCGAACTGTGCCACGAGATGAATCGCACCGTTCTGCGTGGCGGCATTCGCAGTTGTCCGGCGTTCATCGGTAGTTATCACCAGGAGTTGGGGATTTTGTGTTACGCCAATGCGGGCCACACGCCGGGGCTGCTTCGCGATCGCGCGGGAATCGCGCTGCTCGGGGCCACGGGGCTGCCGCTGGGATTGTTTTCGCACACCACGCAGAGCGCGGCCATGTGCCACCTTGTGCCCGGCTCGGCCCTGGTTTTGGTCTCGCGCGGATTTGTCGAAGCGAACTGCGAGAATGGGGAGTGCGAGGATGCGGAATTCGGACTGGAGCGGGCGAAACAAACTTTTCAGGACGCAACCGCGGCCGGTGCGCGCGACCTCTGCCTGACGATGTTGCAAGCGACGCGGCAATACACGCGGACGGCCCCCACTCATAACGATCTCACCACGCTGGCGCTGGTGCGGAATGCGTAGAGCGTGTTTCAAAAACCCTATTAGCTATGAAGGCGCATCCCTCAGGGGCTAAAGCCCGCATTTTCCAAGGCCTGAACGGCACGACTAAACAGGTTGCGGAAAAACTCTCATTCGCGCAGGTTTTTGGGAAGGGCACGAGTTTACTCGTGCCGTAAGACGCTGAAAATTCGTTGCGCTTCAGCGCCTGAGGTGTGCTCTTGGCGCCATAGATGAGTTTTTCCGCAGCCTGTGAAGCCGTGCCCTACCCAAAACCTATTTATGAAACACGCTCTAGCACGATGCGGCCGAAAACGTTCGCAAGGACATGTACTAATTGCAGGTAATAGTTTTGTAATGTAACCCGGATCACGGCAACGCGCCTACGCTAAGCCCTATTCTTACTAGAGGCCATCTCATAATGAACCGAGGGGGTAAACTGTTCGCTCCCTCAGGGGCTAAAGCCCACGTATTTATTGGCTCGGAGCGGCACGGCTAAAGCCGTGCCCTACCCAAAACCATTTATGAGATAGCTTCTAGTAACGAGTTAATCGAAAGTCAATTCAATGGAAAATCATCCCAAGGGAAGTAACGCTCGCATCTTACTGAGTTCGGTCTTTGGGCCTTACGCGCAAGACGATGAATTTGGCAGCCGCTCCATCAATCCGATGGAGTTGTATCACAACCAGGTGACGCGGGCGCAAGGCGGCTTCTCGCTGCGCATGTTCCATCGCTCGTGGGGCATCATGATGATCCAGTCGAATATTTCGGCGCCCTGCAGCGTGTTGGATTTTCCCACCCGCAAAGCCTTTGCCCGCGAATTGACCAAGAACCGCTACGACATCGTGGGCATCTCTGGAATCATCGTGAACGTCGGCAAGGTGCGCGAGATGTGCCGCATGGTGCGCGAACTCTCGCCCGATTCGACGATCGTCGTCGGCGGGCATGTGGCCGCCATTCCCGGGATTGAAACGATGATCGACGCCGACCACATCGTGAAGGGAGAAGGAATATCGTGGATGCGCCGCTATCTGGGCGAAGACGAGCACGCTCCGATCAAGCATCCCATGATTATCTCCGGCTTCGAGACCCGCATCATGGGAATCCGCCTGCCCGATCGAAAAGGCGGGACCGCAGCGACGATTATTCCGTCGGTAGGTTGCCCGATGGGATGCAACTTCTGCACCACGTCTTCTTTTTTTGGCGGCAAGGGGAAGTTTGTCAACTTTTACGAAACCGGCGACGAACTATTCGACGTGATGTGCAAGATCGAAGCCGAGCTCAAAGTGAAGTCGTTTTTTGTGATGGATGAAAACTTCCTGCTGCACCGCACCCGCGCCCTGCGCTTGCTCGAGCTCATGAAAGAAGCCGGCAAGAGCTGGGAGCTTTCCATCTTCGCTTCCGCCAACGCGATCCGCAAATACACCATGCTCGAACTCGTCGAACTCGGCGTTTCCTGGGTGTGGATGGGTTTGGAATCTCCCCACTCCGGTTATGCCAAGCTCCAGGGCGAGGACGTTGGGCAACTCACACGCGAGCTGCGCAGGCACGGCATTCGCGTGCAGGGCTCGACCATCATCGGACTCGAGCACCATACGCCCGACAACATCGCCGGGGAAATCGAATCGGCCGTCGGCTACCAAACCGACTTCCACCAGTTCATGCTCTACACGCCGGTCCCGGGCACGCCGCTCTACCAGGAAATGTCGGAGCAGGGCCGTCTGCTCACGGGCATCGACTACGCCGATATTCATGGCCAGTTCAAATTCAACTTCCAGCACGCCGCCATCTCGCGCGAGGATTCGAAGCGCTTCTTGGATTGGGCCTTCTGGCGCGATTTCGAAAACAATGGGCCGAGTCTTTATCGCATGTGCCAAACCATGCTCATGGGCTGGCAACGCTATAAGGACTCCCCGGATCCCCGCGTCCGCGAGCGCTTCACCCGCGAAGTTAAAAAGCTGAGCAGCGCTTACAATGCGGCGCTTTGGGCGATGGAGCGGGAATTCAAGAAAGTCAATCGCACGGTGAGCGATCGCATCCACAAGCTGCGCCGCGAAGTCGAGAAGGAGTTTCCCGTCGTCGCCCGCCTCACCGCGGCGTCGCTGGGGCCTGTCTTATTATGGTGCACACGGCGCGAAGAGAAACGGCTGGCTAAGGGACGCACCTACGAACCTCCAACCTTTGTCGAGCGCACCAACTGGGTTTCGGCTACCGAGACCCTTTAACTGGTGGTGGGGTTTAATTCGGACGTGCGGTGAACACGGCAGGCGTTTGGGTGGTCATGTCCCGCCCTGGGTGCGCCATTCACAATAAGTCGCTGCTTGGATAGAGGATTAGTATTTCCCTCGAAATACCGCCTGATTGATGTCCGGCCAGAACTCTTTTAACACATTGAACACGCCGTCCAAGCCTACCTGCGTTCCCCAACGTTGATAGGTTTTCACCCAGGGGTTGGATTCTGCCGGGTAATATGTATTGCCGATGCCCGCGGCCGCTCCGGCCCCCACGACCTCCGACAAATTGAACGTGCTCTTTCCCGCGTTGGTCCTGGTGATGAACAGCCTACTCACCGCATAACCGGTGCGCTTGAAGAATCCTCCTTTGCCGAGAGTGTAGTATCTCGGGTCTTCTCTTGTTGCGGCTGGGACAACCGCTTCTGTCATGTAGTTCTCTATACCGCCGTCGAGAAAGATGTGCCAGTAGTATCGACCGAAACCCTCAGCGCCCTGTCCAAAGGACGGCTGCGATTTGCCGGCCATCGCAATCCCCGCGAGCCCTCCCACGAAAATGACATCGGAGTAGTCAAACGTGTCCTCGGTCGCCAGCCAGAGATTATCCTTGAAACTCTGCGGAGGCAAATGCGTGTTGGCGCTGACCGCACGGTAATTAGGGATGATCCACAGAATTCTCTTGGGTTGTTTACCATATTGGTCATTGGGGTTATTGGGCTCTGCGGGGCCGGTCTTGGGTGCCGGTGCGTCTGGCAAAGACGATTTTCCATCCGTTGTTGGGCTCGCTTGCTGAGGGTCCTGGGTGAGCGGCGAAACATCATCCAGTCCCCACCGTGCCGTTGCTTCCTGGGATTGTTCTCGCGCGCTCGTTAGTCCCTGGGCCTGAACGAACACAGCTCCCAACGTTCCCGCCAGCGCTACCGCAATGCAAAATGATCGAATCGCTTTCACGATATCCCCCATCCGTATTTTCCCATTCGGGCCCTAGCTGCTCCGCTTTTCGAGCATTACCCGTTCAATCCATCAAGTTGGATTGTTTTACCTGGCATTGGGATGCACGCCGGTCAGTGGCAACAGTGGTGGATTCCGGATTGGAAATGGTCAATGGCCTGCTTCTTGCAGGTGGCGCGCATGCCTCCTCTTCAAATAATTGTGCACGTCGGGCCAAAATTCCTTCAGCTCGTTCCCGAAGGCGTCGAGGCCCATCTGCACTCCCCAGTTGTTGAAATTCGACGAAAAGTTCCGATCGTCGGCAGGATAATAGACATTGGAGATGGCAATCGCAGTTGCGTTGCCCGCAAACTCGGGAATATTGAACATAGGACCGCCGGAGTCTTTTCGAGCGATGAAAACACGGCTGATGGCGTAGCCAAAGCGGTGCCCGAACCGGCCCCTGCCCAAGCGAAAATAGCGAGGATCTATTTTTAGGATCGTGGGGAAAACGCCGCCCACCATGATGTTGCCATCCACCTGATCGGCGAAAGCCGCTCCATACCGCTTGGAATATCCCTTCGCTCCCTGTCCGAACTCCTCATCGGAATTTTCCGCCTGGCGAATGCCCGCCACGACACCGATTATCGTGAATTCATATGGGTCGAAGGAGCCCTTCGCTGCCATGGCGAACTTCTCTTTCCAGGAAACCGGTGGCACTTGCGACTGGCCATCGACCGTCAAGTAGTTCGGCATCACGTAGAACATCCGGTCGTCTTTTTTCTTCGCAGTATCTTCCTGGACTGGGCTGTTGGAATTCTGAGAATTACTTTGGGCAGACGGTTGATCGCCGGGCTGCTCCTGCTTCGGAGCACTGGTCGCGGGCGCTTGGGCGGATTGGGCAGAACCCGATGTTGGGGCCTGTGGGGCGCTTTGACCTGCGCAAAAAGCTGCCACGAGCACGGGACAAATAAGGGCAATATAAGTGAGTTTCAAGCTGATTTTGGCTCCAAGTTCAGTCGATTGAAATGCGCTCGAGGTTAAGATCGGCAATTTGCCTTTGGCAGTCCAATGTCCTCGGGCAATATCGTAACCCCAATGTCATCAGCCCATTAGGTTCAACAGGCGGTTACTTGAATTCTGCGCTCACTTTCCCCCACCCGCTCCAGGGTGATTTCCACGTCCCGATCACGTTCGAAGCGAGGGAATTTCTCTCCCCACTCTATCAGTAAGATGCAGTTGGGCGCGAGCAGGTCGTCAAGGCCGAGCGTTTCCAGGTCGCGCTGGCTATCGATGCGGTAGAGGTCGATGTGGTAGAGAGTGACGCGGGGCCCACGATATTCGTGGACGAGCGTAAAAGTTGGGCTGGTCACGTCGTCGGCGCGAGCGGCTTCGAAGCCTTCCGCAATGCCCTTCACCAGCGTCGTTTTCCCCGTGCCGAGGCCGCCGCGCAGCAAGACGATGCGCGCAGGCGACAGTTCGGCGGCAAGCTTCCGCCCCAACGCGATCGTCTCTTCGGCGGAGTGCGTGATGGTCTCGGTAGTGATGGTCTGGCTCGTCATCCCAGAGAATTCAGTATAGCCAACCAGCCGCAAGCTTCGGGCGGCTCACAAATCGGAACCTCACCACGGCGGCACGGAGAGAACCGCTCTTAGCCTCTTAGCCCTTAGCCACTTGACCCTTAGCCTTTGGCCCTTAGCCAAAAGCTAAAAGCCAAGAGCCAACAGCGATTCCCTCCGTGTCTCCGTGGTGAAAATCCCCGCCAGCGAACTCTTAAAGCGAGTGTATGCTTAGGGATGGAACCAGCGCGGCTCGGCCCATTGGCCAGGTTTGCGATCATAACGCCAGTAACTTTTCGGGCGTGCGTGCAAAGTGTACCTTAGTGGCGAGGGGCGCTGTATAGACAAAGTTTACGCGATGCGAGGCGTGCGGAATTATGCGTATTGCTAATGGGTCGAGATTTCAATATGTGGTAGCGGCGGTTTGCGTGCTTGCGGCGTTTCTTACGGGCTGCTCACGGGACCCCAACGTCCGCAAACAGAAGTATCTGGAGAGTGGCCAGCGTTACTTCGACAAAGGCCAGTACCGGGAAGCCGCGATCCAGTTCGAGAACGCCATCCAGGTCGATTCGCGTTTCGCCGACGCCCACTACAAGCTGGCGCTGGCGGCCATGAAGCTGGAGCAATGGCCGACCGCCTATCAGGAACTGGCGAGGACCGTCGAACTCCAGCCCGACCAATATGCCGCACACCTTGACATGGCCAACCTGCTCATCTTAGGCCGGCAGTTCAATGATGCGAAGACGCACATCGACCTGCTCGCGCAAAAACAGCCCAACAATCCCGACGTCTACCTGGTGCGCGCCAACTACTTCGCCGCCATGAATAACATCACGGCCGCGCTGGCGGACATGCAGAAAGCGCTGCAACTCGATCCCAGCCGCAGCGACTCCTATCTGAATTTGGCCATGCTCGAGATGCGCGGGCAACAGTGGGACGTGGCGGAGGCGAACTTCAAGAAAGCCGCCGAACTCAACCCCAAATCCACCAACGCGCTGGTTTCGCTGGGAAACTTCTACCAGATGCGCGGGCGCTTTCCCGAAGCGGAGCAGTGGTTCCGGCGGGCGATTGAGACCGCGGCGGACGATCCCAGCCCCAGGCTCTCTCTTGCCGCCCTCTACATGGCCGAGAACAAGTTCGGCCAAACCGAGGACTTCCTGCGCCAAGCGAAGAACGATTTCCCGAATAATTCCGTGGGCTATCGCATGCTCGGCGATTTTTATTTTGCCAATAACCAGATCGACAAAGCCACCGGCGAGTATGCCGCGCTCTATCGGGACCATCCCAAGGACATGGTGGTCAAAAAGAATTACATTCAACTGCTGGTCCTGGAAAACCGGCTCGACGAAGCCCGCAAGTTGAATGACGACGTGGTGAAGGCGAGGCCGAACGATCCGGACGCCCAGGTTTACAAGGGCGAGATCGAAATCCGCAGCGGAAAAGCCAGCGACGCCGTCAATACGCTGCAAGCCGTTTTGAGGAACGATCCCGATAACGGCGTGGCGCATTACCAGCTAGGCCTGGCATTGGACCAACAGGGCAACATGGACCGGGCCGACGCGGAGTGGCGCGAGGCGGTCCGCCTGCGTCCCGACATTGTGGAAGCCCGCCGGGCTTTGGCGGGCGTTGCCATCCACCGCAACGATCCCGCCGATCTCGCCCTGCAAGCCGACCAGATCATCGCCTTGCAGCCAAACGCTCCCGACGGATACCTGTTGCGCGCGGCCGCTGCAATTGCCCGCAAGGAGTATGCAAGCGCGGACGACTATATCCATCGCTCCCTGAAAAAAGAACCCAACAACCCCGCCGCCTATGTGCAACTGGGCAATTTGCACATGGCCCAGGACCAGTTTGGCGAAGCGCAAAAAGCCTACCAACAGGCGCTCGATCAAGATCCGAATTCCGCCGACGCGTTGGGCGGCGTGCTCAACACCAGCCTGGCGCAAAAACAGCCGGACAAGGCCATCGCCGCCGCCAAAACCCAATTGTCCAAGCAACCCAACAACGCCGTGTTTCACGTCATGCTCGGCCAACTGCTGATGCAACAGAAAAAGGACCTGGCTGGGGCGGAAGCGGAGTTCAAGCAAGCCTCCGTATTGGATAAGAAGAACAGCGAGGCGATGGTTAGGCTTGGCGAAGCGCAGAGCGCTCGCGGCGCCATGGATGAAGCGTTGCAAACTTATCTCGAGGGATCGAAGATCAATCCCAAGGAGATCGCTTTCTACCTGCACGCGGGCAGCATTTATGAGAACAAGCAGGATTGGGAGCGCGCCAAGCAGCAATACCAGAAGGCGCTTGAGATCCAGCCGGACAATCCTCTCGCCTCCAACAATTTGGCCTACGTAATGCTGGAGCAGGGCGGCAATGTGGACGTGGCCTTCGCTATGGCGCAGACCGCCCGCCGTCTGCTTCCCGACAATCCGAACTCCGCCGACACGCTGGGCTGGGCCTTCTACCACAAGCACGTCTATACGTCCGCCATCAACATGTTCAAGGAAGCGGTGAAAGGGGATCCGAACAACGCGCTCTTCAACTACCACCTGGGACTCGCCTATGCCAAGAACGGTCAAGCCGCGCTGGCCAAGCAACAACTCGACCGCGTGCTAAAGCTAAACCCGAATTTCCCGGATGCCGACCAACTGCGTAAGGCTGTGGCGGAGGCGAAGGGGTAAGATATGTCTATGAAACTGAAAACATCGTCCGCAAAAGGGGAAAGGAGTGCCCCGTTGGATGTCAGGGAGTTCGATGAATTCGTCAAGCGTCAGCAGGGACTGACCCCCGGTGTCACTGAGTTGGATTGGGATAACGAACGCAAAGAATGGCTTAAGTATCTCGACAAACTTTACAAGAAGATCGAATCTCTACTGAGCAAATATATTTCTTCTGGACAGATTCAACTTGAATATGGGACGGTTGAGTTGAATGAGGAGAACATCGGATCGTACTCGGCCCAGGATATGGTTTTGAAGATCGGGCGCCAAAGTGTGAACGTTGAACCCATAGGGACACTGTTTCTCGGGTCCAAGGGACGCGTTGACATAATTGGGCCGGGTGGCCGGGCTCAACTTATGTTAGTCGATAGCAAGAGACCAGGCCCCAAGCCACTAGTTCAAGTGAGCATCGGCTTCGGCGGAAAACGGCCTGTTCCTCCGGCCGAACCATCGCGGGAGATCAAATGGGAGTGGAGAATTGTTACACGTCCCCCAGAGAGGAGATTTATAGAGATTACGCAGCAGACTCTCTTCCAGCTAATTATGGAAGTGGCCAATGGGTAGCAACTCCATCGCAGAGATTGCAGCGTATCACAATGACGTTGTCGATTCGCTGAAATCGTATTTTTTCGGCCGTCGCCCTGAGGATCTCGTTGCTCGCCTCGAAGAGACCGATCTCAGATCGGCCTTTTTCATTCTTACCACCTTGGAAGCCGCTTTTCGCGTCGATTATCTATGCCGCTGCCAGAAGAGGAAAAAGGATGTTGTCTCCAAGGCATTCTGCGTAATCTATAAGTCCCAAAGAAAAATGCGAGGTTGGACGAGGACATTTTCGAGACCTGGAAGGAAAAGTCGCCTGCACCGGGACCTCGACTGATTTCAGAATTGCGCGGGGCATTCAAACTCCGGCACTGGCTTGCCCATGGGCGCTATTATGAGCCGAACCTTGGAAGGAAAAAATACGATTTCAATTTTGTATACTCTTTAGCTGACGATGTGTTGAATTCCTTTGAACTTCTCGAATTCGATTGAGCAGCGGTCTGAATACCCCACTTCAAGCAACCGCCGCCAAGCTCATCCGCTAGAACTTCACACCGGCAGTTCGTCCTGCATCCATCCGCCTGCGGCCGTGAGCTTAGGATCGGCGGCCAGATCCAACACCAGCCTTTCCAATACCAGCCGCTTGCTGGGAGGGCTTGAACGCAGCGCCAGATCGGCTTTCGCGACCAGCCGAATGGCGCGCGTCAATTCGCGCTTCGATTTATAACGCCGCGCCTGCCGGATGATATCGTCGGCGGCAAACGGCGGCACGCGAAAACCCTGCCACAATGCCGCCCACAGCATCCGCTGATCGCGCACATTGCGCTCCTTGATGACCAGCATCTGGCGAAAAGTTTTCGCCAGCATAAAGAGTTGGCCTATCGCCGCTTCGTCTCCATCGCCGGTCGAAAGCAGCGCATCGAGCACTTCCAGAGCGCGTGTGCGATCTTTTGCGGAAATTGCATCGGTCAACTCATAGAGCGAACGCTGTTTCGCCGCCAGCACCATGGTCTCGACATCGGCGAGCGCGATTTTTTTCTTTTCGCCGGCGTAAAGAATCAGCTTCTCCAGTTCGTTCGAGACCGTCATCATGTCGCCGCCCAGCGCGTCCACCAACTCGCGCGCGCCGTCGGCGTCGATCTTCACTCCGCGCGTGGTGCAGTACTCGCCAATCCAGCGCACGGCTTCGCCTTCCTGCACGCGCGACAGTTCGACAATGCCGCAGAACGGCCCCAGGTCTTCGCGGATCTTCTGGTAGCGATCTTTGTCCGTCATCTCCATCCGGCGCGCGTCTGCGGGAATGGCAATGTGATCGGCGACAAACACCAACAGCGCATCGGGATTGGGATTTTTGCAGTAGGCTTCAATGGCCCCGATTTTTCCTTCATTGGAGCCGCGGCCAAACAATGTCTTTACCCCGCGCACGAAAAAAACCTGAAACGGCGCCATCAGCGAGGGCGTGCGCGCGCGGTCCAGAACTTCGGTCAGCGGAGTCTCGGCCAGGTCGAACTCAAACAAGCCGAAGTCGCGCGCCTCGGGCGCCACCAAATGCTCCAGTATGGCATCGCGGCAGCGCTTGCGAAAAAACGCTTCATCGCCCACCAGCACGTAAGCCGGCTTCAGCTTGCGCGACTCCAGTTCGGAGAGAAAGCGGTCGGCCTGGTTGAATCCGCGCATCGCCATCAGTAGGCCTCCAGAATGTTGGCCACTAGCGTCCGCGCGAAATCCCTCGACAGCCGGTCGACGGCCGGTGAATCTTCCTGAAAAAAACTGGGAAGATCGCTCGAGATTTCATACTGATCGTGAAAAAGATAGGCAGGATTCTCGAAAATCACCTTGCCCTGACGGTCGGTCAGCGTGACCTGAACGCTCACCGTGACCAGAGCGCTGACCGCGCGTCCGGACGTGGAATCGTAGACCAGCGGGTTCGCCGTCGCCGATAAAACCGTCGCCTTCAGCACCGCATCCGCGTCGCCATTCGCTTCATGCACTACGCGGTATTGCGTGCGCGCGTTAAATTCGCGCACTACCGCGTCGGTCAACAGTTGCTCGATGCGAAAGGTTTGGCTATGGCTCACGAAACCGGGAATCGCGATGCTATGGATATTCTGCGGCAGTTCGACCGCATTTCCGGCCTTGTGATAGCCACAGCCGGTCGTCATTAGTGCCAGGCCCACTCCAATCGCAATTGTCGCAACCCATCGGCTCGTCGCCGACTGCGGAAAACTTGTTTTGAAGGGGCGCGGCTTCAGCCGCGCCGTATGTGTCATAAAATCAATGGCGGCTTTAGCCGCTGAGGGCTGCCACGTCATGCCACAATAATTTTCCCGCCGCCCGATCGTCCCCGATCTCATTGGATCTGACCTCGCGGGCGCGATGCGGTCATGCTCTCGGCGCATTCGACGGCGGTCACCGCGGCCACGCGCAAGTTGTCGGTCGTTGCCCACAGCCAGACGCCGTTCTTGCGATTAGCGTCGGCACCGAGCGAAACCAGAATGTCTTCCTGCCCGGCCGCGCTCACGCTGGTGGGCGCTTCTTCTGTAGTCGCAGCGGCAGCCGCTGCCTCGGGGCCGCCGCACACCACCACGTGCTCGCCCGCCAGCGCCAGCGCAAAATCCGCAATCGCGGCCGCCTTCTCCATCTCCAAATAAATAGAAAAGGCGTGGCCGTGGAAAACCGGCGCGTGCAGCGCCTGCAACGCAGGCCCGGCGGCACCGCCCGCTATCTGCCGGTAGTGCTTCCCGATTCGCTGCGACACCTCTGCCAGCGACAATTCCGATCTCGGGCCGTAGCGCGACACCAAGTTGAAGGCCACCTGGATGTCGAAAACATCCTTCGGCAAGTCTTGGAAGGAGAGCAGATTCACCGTCTGCTCGTGCAACTCGTCCATACCTTTCTGTCCGTACTCCGACGCCGGCTCAAACACGGTCGCAACCATGCGCTCGATTTTCCCGGTCTTCTCGCTGGCTTTCTCGCAACGCAAGGCGAGCAGCGCCAGCGCCGTCGCCGCCGGATGCGCCACCACCACCGGGCCCGGCTGCAACTCCGGCGCCATGGGCTGGCCGGTCTCGCGCTCGATCCACGGCGAGCGCACCGTCGCTCCCGCTTCCTCTTCCAGCGCGTACGAGACGTCCACGATGGTATTGCCCAGGTCGCGCGCCGCCTTCCAGTTATTGCTCGTGGATTGTGCGTCGGATGCGAAAAAAGTAAAGTCCACGCGCTCGAACTGTTCCGAGCGCACGCTCTGGATAAAGCTGATCTCGTCGCCCGCCGCTTCCAGTTGCCCCAGCGACTCGTCGTCGTCCAGCAGCCGCACATCGACGGCGGGAAAATTCCGCTCGCGCAGGACTTCCGCAATCTCTTTTCCCTTGAGCGATGCCGCACCCACGATCGCCACGCGGTAAAGGTTTACACCGCGAAGATCGGACGGCAAGCCGCCGGATTTCGGAATGGGAGTCATGCGCTGTGCGATGCCTCCCGCTCCACCGGAGCCGCGGGCGGAAGTGCTGGCGAACTCTTGCCCCGGAAGATCCACTGCAACCGCCACCACACTCCCGAAGCCAAATACAAAATCGCGATCGCGAAAAGCGCCGGCCGCGAAAAGAACCAGATCGACGCGATCACCACAGCGATCAGAATAATCAGGCGGAAGGGATGGCGCGAGCGCAAATCAATGTCCTTGAAGCTGTAGAAACGCCAGGTGCTGACCATCAAATAACCGACCACGACGACCATCAGCATCCAGACTATCGCGATCCACCAGGAAGTCACGGGCACTCCGCCGGAGAAGTGGACGATGGCCGCAATCACTCCCGCTCCCGCCGGAATCGCCATGCCGACAAAATATTTTTTACCGGGACGCCCCGGATTCGATGGCTCCGGATTTTTCGAAATATTGAAACGCGCCAGCCGGCTCGCGCCCGCCATCAGAAAAGCGAAGCAGGCCACCGAGCCCAGTTCCGTAATTTTCATGCGCAATTCCGGCGCAATCACCATCGGCAACAAGTGAAAGCCCCACATCCAGGCGAGCAGCGCCGGAGCAACTCCGAAAGCGATTACGTCGGCCAGCGAATCCAGTTCCCTGCCAAAATCGCTCGCCGTGTGCGTCATGCGCGCGATGCGCCCGTCCAAGCCGTCGAACAATACCGCAAATCCGATGGCCTTCGCCGCGAAGTCCAAGTGCCATGTCTCGCCCGAACTGGCCGCCACGGTCTGGAGAATGGCGTAGAACCCGGCCGCCATGCTCGCCGCAGTGAACAGCGACGGCAGTATGTACATGCCCTTGCGCAATTTTCCGCGCGGACGGTCCGATTCACGGCGATGCTGTGTCAGCTCTTCCATGTTCCCAGCTCTTTCATTGCACCAGCCTCCCGCGTCATTTCTCTTGTAGAGACGCGGCTCGCCGCGACTCCGTTTGTGCGTCTCCATTCTTATCGATCGACGTTTGCCCCGCCGGCAGCAACGCCAGCACCGTCGCTCCTCCCTTGACGCGATCGCCGATCTTCACCTGGATCGCGGCGGCGCGATCGAACAAAACATCCACGCGCGAGCCAAACTTGATCAGTCCAACCCGCTCGCCGCAGGCCACGCGGTCTCCCACCTTAAAATTGAAAACGATGCGGCGCGCGATCAGCCCGGCGATCTGCTTGAAGATCACGGTGCGGTCTTCGCCTTCCACGGTGACAATGTTCTGCTCGTTCTCTTCCGCCGAACGCGCTCCCATGGCGTTGAGAAATTTGCCGTGCTGGTAGCGCACTTCGCGAATTACGCCCGCAATCGGCGAGCGGTTCACGTGCACATCGAAGACGCTCAGAAAAATGCTGATCCGGCTGCGCGAAATTCCGCCAGCTCCGTCGGAAGCCACAACCGAAACATCCGTCACCTTGCCGTCCCCTGGAGAAACAACGGCTCCAGCTAGCGTGGGAATCTCGCGCTCGGGGTCGCGGAAAAACCACAGCAGGAAAGCGCCCAGCAGCAACAGCGGGACCGCATAAGGCCAAGCCGTCAGCCACGCGATCGCGCCCGCGGCGAGAATGCAGCCCGCACCATAGTAGTAGCCGTCACGCACCATAGGAATTGAGTCAGGACAATTATATGGTGTAAGGCGTCTGGCCGTTCGCTGTTCGTGGGTTGACGGTCAATAGAACTGCGGCGTAGTGGTCGATCCAACGCCGCTGCTCGACCGTCTCTGGAACCGGAGTCCCGCGCGCGGCGCTTAAGGTCTTGACTGCCGCTTCCGGGGTCACGCCTTTGGCGACCAGCAGGCAAGCCGCTACTAAACCCGTGCGGCCCACTCCTTGCCGGCAATGGACAGCGATATTTTTCCCCGCTGTTAGATCGGCGTCGAGCCGATCCAATATTGCCGATACTTCCGACTCTGAGTTTGGTACCTGGCGATCGGGGATGGGCAACGAGTAGAACTTTATCCCTAGCGCTTTCGCTTCCTGGGCCTCTTGCAGAAGATCGAGGTCCTGCTCCTCTTCCGGCGTCAGCAAAGAAAGCACGATATCGATTCCAGCCCGGCGCCATGCTGCCATTTCCTCTTCCAGCCAGTCGCCACCTCGTGGCCGTGCCGTCAGAGCCAGTTTCCCCGGCCATGGCCCCTCGACCCAATGCAGTTCCGTCCACATCGCTTACGAGTCCTCTCTTACGATGATCTCACGCGGAAGCGCATCGACATTGATGCCGCGCTTGCGCAGTATGTAGATCCTGTGATGCCCATCGAGTATGGTTCCATCCGGTCTTGTTTTCAGGCAGTCCTTCTGGCCCGGCCGTAACGAATCTCTCAGAACATCAGTTGTGCGACGTTCCATTTCGCTGAGTTTCGCGGGACTGAGCGAAGCATCTGAATGAAGCGGCTTCAGTAGAGGATCGGAGGGTGGATTCAACATCTCGTCACCATCTTCAGCCCGACCGTAAAGCGTTGTCGGACTGCACCCCGGATTCTACTAAATTCAATAAAAAAAGGCGCTTAGAAGCGCCCGGTTAGATGATAGGGATCAAGCAAAGCCCTGTATTCTACGAAGACTCAGGCCCGGCTGCCCAGCCTGGCCGGTCTGTCGATCTAGCCTTCCGATTTAAGCAGACTGCCTTTGCGCCTGCAGTTCCAGCGTCAGCATCTGGTCCTTGAGGCGCAGCTTCAGTTTCTTCAGCCGCACTTCTTCCAATTTTTCGTCGTCGGTGAGGTATCGCTTCTGGGTGAGGGATTCCAGCCGTTGGGAGTATTGCGAGTGCTCCTGCACCAGCCGCTGGAACTCATCATGGCTGGCCAGGAGTTGGTCTCTTGCAGTCAGCATCCTTGCTAGACCTCCTGCTATTAATTGCCGTAAAGTTACAAACTAGCACAGGGACCGGCGGCGTTCAATGAGATTTCATAGGGAGATTTCCACCGTAGTCAGAGGGCTACGGGGTACGAAAGTTCCCCCGCAATTGGCGCAGAAACCAGGGACGTTATGGCCCAGGCCAGAACCTAAGGAAGTTCCGATTAAGTCCCAGGGGGCCTCCGTGCAACCCTGCGTACCCTGTGGTTTAAGGTTTTCGATGGTACTTAATCGGAGTTTCCCTAAGAGTCAGCGCCCGAATCGCAGCGCGTACAAAATCGCGTCTTCCTCCGGATCGCTGTAATACGCGCGGCGTCGGCCCACTTCGCGAAAACCGTGTTTTTCGTACAACCCAAGGGCAGGACGGTTCGATTCGCGAACTTCGAGCAGAATCGCCGATGCTGTCTGGCTCGCTGCGCACCGAATCAACTCGCGCACCAGCCCATCGGCAATGCCGCAACGGAGAAACTCCGCAGCCACCACCACGTTCTCAATCTCCCACTCGCCCGCGATCGCTTGCGCGCAAATGAATCCGCAAAGACGACAAAGGGTGCCCCGCTCCTTGCGATTTTTGCAAGGGGCGGGTTCGTATTCCGCCACCAGAACGACTCCGTTACGCACCAGCTTGTCGTACTGCTCCTCCGTCCAGTGGGCTGCGCCCGGCGCCTGCCGTTCGATGGCGAGGATCGCCGATACATCGTGCAGCCGGGCGGAGCGGATGGCAACGGGCATGGAGGACCTCAACAGGCTGCGGACAGACTCCGGTTTCGTATCAGGGTATCGCTTTAGCGATACCGCAAATTCTTCAAAATCAGACGCCCCTTTAGGGGCTGCGCACGATTACTGGCTTTTCCCGCAGTCTCTCACAACGCCGGCTTCGAGAAAATCTCGGCGTCGGAACGGCGAATGTAGTTGGCTTCCAATTCTTCGGGAAGCGCCGTTGCGCCTCGCTGAAGATGCTCCCACCCCAGCCGCGCAATCGCCCCGGCGTTCGGATACTCGGTCCGCTCAATCCGAATTCCGGCGGCGCGAACGGCCTCAGCCAGCGCGGCATCGGGCGTCACGACAACCTTGAGTGCGCTGGCGCGAAGCATGGCTTCGGTAACGAACTCTTCCCTGCTCAACAAGCGTTCGCTATGCATCTGAACGCGCGTGTGGCTTTGCGTATCGCTGTGCGTGTCTTTGTGCGTATCGCTGTGCGTATCGACGTTCGGACAAACGTTGTCCGGGCAAACGCTCGAGTCGAGTTCGAAATCGCCAACATACACGTCGCCGCGTCCAGCATCGAGCGCCGCGAGCACTCTCCCACTCGCCGCGCCGCTCGCCGCCGCCACCGCTTCCAGCAATGAAATGGCAACGATTGGCTTCCGCAGCGCCTCGGCCAAAGCTTTGATTGCCGCGAGGCCGACCCGCAGTCCAGTAAACGAGCCTGGCCCGGACGCGACTGCAAAGGCTCCCAAGTCGCTTTTACTATGTCCGTGTTTTTCGAGCAACGCGGCAATCTGTGGCACCAGTTGCGCCGAAAACGCGCCGCCCGTGAGCGGAACGATTTCAAGCGTCGCGCAGCTCTCCCCTGCTCCGCACTCTGCGAGTGCGATGCTGCCCTGCTTACCCGATGTATCGACGGCGAGGAAAAGCATAGGCCAAGACATTTGTAATTGATAATCTGCAATTTGCAATTTTGGCGACTTGCAGATTCAAATTATCAATTACAAATTGCCAATCGGAAATTAGTGGCTGCTATCCACCAGCTCCAGCAGCACGCCGCCCGAACTCTGGGGATGCACAAATACATAACGGTGCCCGCCCGCGCCGGTTTTGATTTCGTCGGAGACCAGGCGCACGCCCTCGCTCTTCAACTTTGCCACCGCCGCCGCCAGATCCGGAACTTTCATGCAAACGTGATGCAGCCCTTCACCGCGCTTGGCGATGAACTTGGCGATGTTCGAATCGTCCGAAGTCGCTTCCAGCAGCTCCAGCCGCGTCTCGCCCACGGGAACCATGACTAGCCGGACTTTTTCCGCCGCCACGGTTTCTTCCGGAGAAACTTTCAACCCGAGCTTCTCGTAAATCGATTTCGCCACCCCGAGCGACTTCACTGCCATGCCAATATGATCGATGCTGAATTCCATAAAATTGCCTTCCTTTCGTTAGATAACTAATTGTGTTCCGTGCCGCGCACAATCTCTTCCACCAAAGAATAAGGATCGCGCTTGTGCTCGGCAATTTCGGCCGCGTAACGCGCAAGGCTGCCGCCCTCCATCCGCGCGCGCGCCCGTTCGAGCATGGCATCGCGCAGCATTTCGACCAGCCGCTCTTGCCAGTTCTCGACGTTCTTCTTAAAAACCAAGTTCTTGCTCTTGAGATACGTCTCGTAATCGGCGATGGCCTTCGCCAGCTCTTTCGTGCCCACGCCCTCGCTCGCCACCGTTTTCACGATCGAAGGCGTCCAATGATCGTTGCGCATGGCCAGCGATTGCATGGCGCGCAGCTCGCGCTCCACGCGCTCGGCGCCCTCGCGGTCGCTTTTGTTGATAACAAAAATGTCGGCGATCTCCATGATCCCGGCCTTGATCGACTGCACATCGTCGCCCATTCCGGGCACAAGAATCACCACCGTGACATCGGCCAGCCGCACAATATCGACTTCGTCCTGCCCGACGCCGACGGTTTCGATCATCACCAGGTCGCGGCCCGAAGCGTCGAGCACAGTAGCAACGTCGGCCGTGGCCCGCGCCAGTCCTCCGAGCGATCCGCGCGTGGCCATGCTGCGGATATAAATTCCCGGATCGCTGAAGTGGTCCGCCATGCGGATGCGATCGCCCAAAATCGCCCCGCCCGTATAAGGGCTGGTCGGATCGACCGCGATAATGCCGACGGTTTGATTTTCTTTGCGATAGTGCTTGGCGAGCTGGTCGACCAGCGTGCTCTTGCCCGCTCCGGGAGCGCCCGTCAGCCCAATGACCCGCGCCTTGCCCGTGTGCGGAAAGAGCGCCTTAAGCAGTTCCGGCCAGCCTGCGGCGCGGTTCTCAACCAAAGAGATGGCGCGGGCCAACGTGCGAACGTCGCCCGAGCGCAGGCGGTCGATCGTATCCGTCAACCAGGGATGAACTTCTTGACTCAACTTATTAGTGTAAAGCAGCCGCGCTGAAACTGAAACCGGCGAATGGGCAGAGTAGAGCGACAGCCGCCGCGTGACACTGAAGGTCGGTTATAATCGAGAATAATTTCGCGGATCTTTGGCAACGGATGCGAGAGAGAGCGGGGTCGAAACATCGCAATCGTTGGGCCGAAGAAAGCTGCACGCCGCACCTGTCAAGCGTGGATTCTCCGCACAAGAAATAGCTGGGGAAAATTCCAATTCAAAATCGGAGGTTGGTTGAAAGCGATTCCGGTTGTCTTACTTGCTCTTTTTCTGACCTATGGCTTGGCGAACGGCGCGACAGCCGCGGCGCAAGAAGCCCCATGCCTGCAAGCGGCGCATTCGCCATCCTCGGCAGAACAATCTTCAACAGGACAATCGCAAACCGGACAACCGGCGCAGCCGCCAAACACCGCCAGCGCCGATTGCCCGAGCCAAAATATTCCTGCGCGCCAGGAATCCGTCGTGGTTACGGGAACGTTCACTCCGGTTCCGGTGCAAAATATCGACCGGACTGTCTCCGTGTTCGATACGCGAGAACAACCTTCTCTCTACACGCACTGGGTCGATTACCTGCAACTGTCCCCCTCGGTCGATTTGCAGGAACGCGCTCCCGGCGGCGTGCAAGCCGACCTTACCATTCGCGGTTCCACCTTTGAGCAAACGCTGGTGCTGTTAAATGGTCTGCGCATGGACGACGTCCAGACCGCTCACCACGATCTCGACCTTCCCTTGCCCACCGGCGCGATCGAGCGCATTGAAGTCTTGCCGGGAGCGGGCTCGGCACTCTACGGGTCGGATGCGATGGCCGGGACCGTCAATTTCATCACCGGACCTCCCGAGTACTCGGAAGCGCAGGCGGGTGCCGCGATTGGCAATTTCGGAATCAATCGGGAAAATTTTTCGGCAGGCTTTGTAGCCAGCCGTCTGGATGAACAACTGGATGTGGCGCGCGATTTTTCCTCGGGCTTCATGCCGGACCGCGACTATCGCAGCCTGACGATTTTTTCGCACACCGGAACCGAAACCGCGCTGGGCCGCAGCCTGATCATGCTGGGATTGGGCGACAAGCCATTTGGCGCGAACGATTTTTACGGGGACTATCCCGAATGGGAGAGAACGAAATCATGGATCGCCGGGTTGAAGCAGGACCTGGGTAAAAAGACGGAGATCGACTTCGGCTACCGCCGTCATGCCGATGAGTTCAAACTTTTTCGATCTCCTTCCGATCCTGGTTACTTCCCTTATGAGAACAATCACATCGACCAAAGCTGGCAGGGGGCAATTCGCCGCACGGAACAACTGGGACAGAACTCGATCTTGTTCTACGGCGGCGAGGGATTTTACGACTCGATTCACAGCAACAATCTCGGCGACCATCGGCGCATCCACAGCGCCGGATATATCGACTACGATGTCAGGGCGTTCGGACGCTTCTCGTTTTCGGTGGGTGCGCGAGAAGAAGTCTTCGATACCAATGGATCGAAATTCAGCCCCTATCTCGCCGGCGGCGTGTGGCTGAAACCGGGATTGAAGTTGAAAGCGAGCGCCAGCCGCGCCTTCCGCCTGCCCAGCTACACCGACCTTTATTACTCCGATCCCGTCAACTTGAGCAATCCGAATCTGCTCCCGGAAACATCCTGGGGCTACGAGGGCGGCCTGGTGTGGGACCGGGGAGGGCGCTATAAGGCGGAAGTTACGGTCTTCGAGCGGCGCGATAGTAACGACATCGACTGGGTGGCGAATAAGTCGAGTCCGGTTTCGCCAAGCAATCCCTATAAGGTGGAAAATATCGGGCAACTGAACTTCACGGGAGTGGAAGCGTCGTTCGGAGCGCGAGTACGCCGTCAGCAATTCAACATAGCCTACACTCGCTTATATAGCGCGCAAGGCCCGCTCCCCACGCTGGTATCCGAATACGCTTTCCACTATCCGTCACACGACGCGGTGGCGAGCTGGCAAGGAAAACTGCCGGGGAATTTCGTCGCCCGCAGCCGCGTCGGCGTTGTGCAACGCTACGCGGCCGGTCCTTATGCGTTATGGGATGCTAGTGTTGGGCGCGAATTCAAGAACGCGAGCGCGCACTTGGCGCTCTCCAATCTGAGTAACACCGGGTACCAGGAAATCCCCGGCGTGGCTATGCCGGGACGCAGCGTGATTATTGGCATGGATGTGTTTGTGCGTGGGAAAAAGCGTTGATTCCGAGATACCGGACGAAGTAAGGAGCGAGCCGGAGTTACCGGCCCCGCTCCTTACTCACACTTACTTCATTTCTTCTTCAGAACTTCTTCTTTAGAACGATGACGGTGCCAAGTTCGTTGAGCGCGGCCTCGGTTACTTTTCCAGAGGCGTCGCGTTTGAACTCAATCGTGAAGCCGCTCAGTTCGGCGAATTGGAACGTGGTGCCGCGATTCGGATTGAGCTGGTAATCGGGCTGCCCGGGAACGGTGACGATGAGCTTATTTTCGCCACGGAGCGAGACTTTCAGCGGCACCGGAGATCCCGGAATCTCATAATCGCCGGTGAAGGCTTCGATGAAACTGCGCTGAGTAAGTTGTTTGTCTGGCATGCGCGTGAAGACTATGTCCTTCACGCTGGGTTCCAGCGGCACGGAGATACTGGAGATGTCTCCGTTGATGTCGGTGAGAAACATCACTTTCATCTTTTCAAAGGGGTCGAGCGGGTTGGCGGGCACCTGGAACACATCGTAGTGGTAATGCTCCAAAGATCTGGCGACCTGGTTGAGTGTCAGCTTGAGAGCCACGCCGTCGGGCGCAACGGTAACTATCCCGTATCCCGGGTTTGAGTAATCTCCGGCATACTCTTTCAAGTCGTGCGAGGGATGCGTTCCAGATTTGCGTGGGGTGTAGCCTTTGTCTTTCGCCTCCTGCTCCGATTTCTTCCCTCCCGCTTCGGCCGCGAGCATACGCTGGTTCCACGGCACTTGGTCCATGCCGAGCAGCCGGTCGAAAACGTTTTGGGCGACTATGGTCGGCAATGGATTGCCATCGAGATTGGTCAAAGCAACGACGCCGATCTTATCGGCCGGCAGAAATGCGAGCTCGGCGCTGAAGCCGTCTATGTTGCCGCCGTGTTCGACTTGTTTGTGCCCGCGATAAGAAGAAAGGAAGAAGCCCATTCCGTAATTGGTCTCGCCGAGTTCTTTGTAGGCGGGCGCTCCCTGAATCACCATCTGCGGAACTTGCATTTGGACCGCGTTATTCTCGGAAAGAAGCTGCTTGCCCGCAATCTTCCCCCGGTTCATGTGGAACAGCAGATACTTGCTCATGTCGGCAACGTTACTGTTAATTTCTCCGGCCGGCCCTATGGCGCAACGATTGGGACATTGCGCGTCGAAGGGGATGCGTTTCAATTCGGCCTTCAAGTCGCTGCCCTTGCGATAGGGCTCGGCAAAGTCGGGGCTGTTCTGCGAGTCGAGCACGGAAAAATTCGTGCCAGTCATTTCCAGCGGCCGGAAGACACGCTGAATGATGGCGTCTTCCCAACTCGTGCCGTTCAACTGGCCGGCGATATAGCCCGCCGTCATAAACATTAGATTGTTGTACTGAAACTTCGCGCGCAAAGGTTTGCTGGGCTCAAGATACTGCAAACGGCGCAGCAGGTCCTCGCGTGTAAAGTCCGACGAGTACCAAATGAGATCGTGGCGCGGCAGACCCGAGCGATGCGTAATCAGATCGCGCATCGTCATCTGCTCGGTAAGGGCCGGGTCGAAAAGCTTGAAGGTGGGCAGATAATCGCGGACCGGTTTGTCCCAGTCGACTTTGCCTTCGTCCATCTCCATGCCCAGCGTCGTCACGGTAAACGACTTTGTAATCGAGCCAATGGCAAAGAGGGTATTCGGAGTTACCGGCAACTGCTTCTCCAGGTCGCGATAGCCGTAACCCTTCTGAAGAATGACCTTGTCGCCTTGTACGACGGCGAGGGCAAGGCCCGGCACTTTCCAGTCCTTCATCGCCTGCGTAACAAATTCATCGAGCCCATCAAGGCTGGGCTTTGCCGCCGGCGCCGCTGCCGCGCTCGCAGCCGCTGCCGATTTGCGCTCGAGCGAAAAGGGAAATGTTTGCCCAGCCTGCGAGAAGGTCCCGGCGATCTTGTCGCCTTCGAGCTTGCCATCGAACACCGCGAGGCCTGGGCCTGCTTGCAATTCGAAATGGACCTGCGGCGCCTCAACTCGCACCGCCTGAAGCGCGAGCCCCTGCGCGCCTTGCTGCGGAATGTCTATCGTGGCTTGCCACGCCGCATGGGCGCGACTCAGGTCAACGTGAATTCCCAGGGCCGTTCCCGGTATCGCTATTTCGCCCTCCCAGTGGCCCTCTGGCCCCGCCTGGGCCGGTGGAGCGGAATCCCGATTGGCCGGATTGTTGGTGGAAGATTGAGCGGCAACGATCTGCGTGAGAAGCATAATTCCAAGTGCCAAACCAAGAAGCGCGCGTTTCATCATAACTCCCTCTTGACCGGAATTGACCGGAATTTCCCTTTGCCTTCAAACTCTGTTGTGCAATACGAGATCGCGTGCGATAAGGTTCCTCGAAAAAACACGATACACCTGTGGAGCGTAGTTTGTATGCTCTTTGCCATCTTTCCCAATTGCCGGCGCGGAATCCAGGAAGTCTCTCAGCCGGCAATTTCTTGGGGGCCAAACACCAGCAGCGCAATGAAGAAGATCACCAGCAGGTGCAAGGGTTGAAAACAAATCTTCCATAAAGTCTTCCAAACTGGACGTGCCTACGAGAAACCCTGACAGCAGAGCCACTCATCCCAACCGATCGCCGCCATCTCGCCGATTCCGCGGGATCGCATCCTCTGCACCGCTGGACATCTTCCCTCGCGAATTACTTCCGTTACCTATCGGCGTTACCTCTGCCGGGCTATCTTGGCCCTAGGGCGATTCTCGCGCATCGAAACGCCAAGACCGCCGGAGGGCTTCGTGAAACGCTGCATCCTGAGATGGCTATTGTTGCTGCTGACGGCAGGCTCGTTGCAGGCTCAACAAACTCCACCCGCGTCCGCTTCCGGCGCCATCTTCCTGTGGCTGGCAGGGGGCATTTCGAGCGCGCGGATCGAGCGCCTGCTTCAAATTCAGAACGCCCAAACGCTGGACGCAACCGGAAGTTTTTCCTGCCCCATGACATCTCAATGTTCCCAGCAATGCACGCGCGCCCTGCAAAAAGCCGGGGCCGACTCGGACCTGATTCAGAGCCTGTTACATCAGGGTCCCGTGCGTCAGAGTCGTGACCGAAATCTCCCGCAAAAGTCGGCCGCTTGCGTCACTTGTGCCTACTCCAGTCCGGCGGCTGAGATTGCCGCTCTGGTCCACGACAAGAACTTTGAAACCGCCGAAGAAAAGATCCGAGCCCTGTTGCGCGACCACGCGGACAATCGCGCAACGAATAACGCGAGCGTTAATGTAAACAACGACGTAAACAACGTCGGGAACAACGGCACAAACAAAGCTTTGCTGCAGTTTGTCCTCGGAACCATCCTGCGCCGCGAAGGCCGCTTCGACGACGCGCTCGACGCATTCACGGAATCTTCGAGCCTGATGCCCGGTTTCCCCGAAACCCACAACCAGCTTTCTTACTTGTTTTACCGGACCGACGATGCCGACGACGCCCTCGCCGAAGCGCGCACCGCGCTCAGCATGGATCCCGCGAACGCCGAGGCCTACCGCTACCTCGGACTCGCGCTCTATGCCGATGGCCACTACGATGCCGCCCTGCACGCCTTCGACGAAGCGCTCGCCCGCGAGCCCGAAAGCTCGCTCGCGAACGCCGACGTTTACTTTGACATGGGCATCACGCACCGCGATCAAGGCGATCTGCGCCGCGCCGCCATTGCCTATCGCCACGCCCTCGGCCTGCGTCCCGACTTCTGGGAGGCGCACAGCAATCTTGGCGTCGTTTTGCACGATCAAGGCAAGTTGGACGAAGCGATCGCGGAATACCGTCTGGCCAAGCGCCTCAAGCCAGACGAAGCCAGCGTCCGCAATAACCTGGGAAATACTCTGTGCGATAAGGAAGACTTCGATAGCGCCATCGCGGAATTTAACGACCTCTATCGCCAGAGTCCGGAGTGGGAAGGCGGGCATAACTGCCTGGCCCGCGCCTACATGTCCAAGCGCGACTATCCCTCCGCCATTCGCGAGTTACAGGCCGCCATCGTCGCTAATCCCGCCGGAGCTGCCGAGCACCGCGTTTTGGGGCAGGCCTTACTGCTTTCGGGTAAAGATCGGGAAGCCGTGGAGGTGCTCCGCCAAGCAGTTACTCTCAATCCCGAATCCAGTCTGGCCCACCACTATCTCGGCACCGCGTTCGTGAATACCCAACAACTGGCGCAGGCCGAGAAAGAATTTCGCGAGGCCCTCCGCCTCGAACCGAGCGCCGAAAACCACTATTCCCTCGCCGCCTGCCTGATGGCCCTCAACCACTACGAAGAGGCCCTCGGAGAACTGGAAATCGCTTCCCGCATGGATCCCACCCAGACCCTTTACCGGGCCCGCATGCAAGAGATCGTCCGGCTGATTACAAGTACGAAGTAACTCGCAAAGTAACTCGCGACAAGATGCACCATCGGACATTATTGGGTATGCACTGACGTGTATCGCCTCGGACCATCGGAAAACCCTAAAATAGTAAGAAGAATACGCGGTGCTCGCGGCGCCGCTGGGGTGGTTTTATGGAAAGTACAATGGAAACCTGCGCGAGCGAACGAGATCGGGAGAATTCCGTCAACCCTGCCATACTATGCACCCCAGAGCGGCGTATGCCGCCCGGCCCCGCGCCCGAGGCCGCTTCGGCGCCAGAGAAAAAAGTTATTGGCTACGGGATGCCTTGTTCGAAATGCCATGCCTACTATCCCGCCGACATGAACGCCTGTCCGATCTGTAAGTCGCCGGACCGTGTCTCGCCCACTGAACCAATAACACATGCGATGACCGCTGTCGCGCCGCAACCTGCAACTGACGCGCCAATCGATGCCGAACGCGAACGCTCGCTGCAAGAACTTAAGCCGCAGGCCTTCGCTTCCCACAGTCGGATCGACGCCCCGGCCACGTTCCGTTGCGTTCTCCAACACCAGCACAGCGGCGCCAGCGAGCCCGCGGCGGTTTGCCATAGCTGCTACAGCGAAGCCCGCCAGCAAGCCGACCGCATGGAAGCCGCCCTTCACATGGACGCAAAAGAAGCGGCAAAGATTGTCTATGACGCCGTCTGGGCCGACACGTCCGATCCCAATCGCACTTACTTGAACGCCGCCAGCGCACTGCTGTCGGAGTTACGCAACCGCGCCGGCATCGGCCTCCTGCTAGGCGCAAATCAGCCCTTCGCGCACTAGCCCCAGATCCACAATCGCTGTACCCCGCTCGTGTGGGGACGGGCGCCCTCGCCCGTCCAAGCCGAGCGCAGCTCGGCAGCTGCCTGGGATCACAGCAACTCTGGATTCGCTATAGCTCCAGCGCCGACAGTAACCCACGACAAGGGGGTACCGATTGCAACTTTCGCGCTCTTTTTACATCTTATCTCTGGAGACATAACATGGCCGAAAACGTCAACGGCAAGATCGCCAAAACCGAAGCCGAATGGCGGAAGCAGCTTACTTCCGAGCAGTATCAAGTCGCCCGCGCCTGCGGCACCGAACCCGCTTTCACCGGCCGGTACTGGGACCAACACGACGATGGAACTTACCACTGCGTCTGTTGTGGCGCGTTGCTCTTTGGCTCGGAAACAAAATTCGATTCGGGGACCGGATGGCCAAGCTTCTTCGCCCCCGCCGACCGCAACAACATCGTGGAACACACCGACACCAGTTATGGCATGACGCGCACGGAAGCGCGCTGCGCCCGTTGCGATGCGCATTTGGGCCATGTCTTTCCCGATGGCCCCGGGCCAACTGGGCTGCGCTACTGTATGAACTCGGCATCCCTCGACTTCAAACCGAAGAGGTAAGCAAGCCGGCGAAAAAAGAAAACGATGGAGCGCCGTGCGTCTCGCCCGGCTAAACTCCATCGTCATCGCTGCATTCAATATCGCTAAATTACGCGTTACCCGCGGCCGCAACCATCGCCTTGGGCGCTTCAGCAGGCTTGCTCTGATTCTGCATCGGCTGGTACTGCGCTTTCTGGTCTTTCTTTTCCGCGCTGTGCGCTTCCTTTTCGGGGCTGCGCACTTCGATGCCGCCCTTGAGGACCGCGCCTTCTTCAACGCTAAAGCGGTGCGTGATCACGTCGCCCGAGAGCACGCCGTCGCAACGGATGTCCAGCCGGTCCGTGCACTCGACGTTGCCCAGCACCTTACCCATAATGACAACTTCCTTGGCCGTGATGTTCGCCGCGACGTTTCCGTTGCGGCCGATAGTGACGCGATTGCCCGGGCAGTGAATGACGCCTTCGATGCGTCCTTCAATGAAAAGCGATTCCGCGCCTGTAACTTCGCCCTTGATAACCAGCGTGCGTCCGATGTGGGCCTGGTCCACGGGTGAGGCGATCGGCTTGACCGGAGTGTAGTTATTGGTGGGCGCCGCGTTTGGAGTGTACTTCGGTTCCGCAGACTGTAACATGAATGAGCCTCATTTGAGATCCGCACCCGCAGCGGGAGTTAGCCCTGCGGTCGCGGCCGATAGGTTTCTAACGGCAAGAAGAGAATGGCACGAAAGGACGCATTACGATAGGTTACGGAAGTTTGTGGCCGCTGCGCGGCGGTCAGAAGTTTTTACACGAAGCTTCCCCCAATCGTGAAAAAATGTCCCGAGAATTTTCTCACCGAACAGCCCTGCGAAAATTCCGCGCGGTCAGGGTCAAGCTGCCGCCGTGAAGCCGCATCCCTGGCCTTCTTCAGCCAAGATGCCAACTTGTTGACCGGCTTATAGTTAAGGGACGCGCCGCGTGCGTACTCCTTTTGTAACTTGGACGCGCACCCAAGAACAGCCTAAAGTCATTGCAACCGCGCTCTTTGGGTTTTCGGCCCCCGGCGTGCATCGAAGTATTTGAAACTTCCGATGTTTACAGGCGTCCGAATTGGATTTGCGAACTAAGCGTGAAAAATAATCGAGCGGTGAATGACAAAGCTAATGACGAAGGGCAAACAAATCGAATTGGCGCCCAGCGGACTCGCACTCGTCGTATTCGCGGTCGCTGTCATGTCCGTTGCCGCATGCGCCCAAACTGGCCCTTATGTCATTGCCGCTTCCAGCGTCGCCGTAAACTCCAATGGCGTCGCTGCTCTCCTTCCCGCCGCTACCACTGCCGCCACCAGCGACGAGGCGGGCGAACCCATCCTCACCATCAAGAAGCGCGTCGATGAAGTCAACGTGCTCTTCATCGCAACCGACCGCCACGGCAAGTTTGTCCGCAATCTCAATCAAGCCGACTTCTCCATTTTCGACGACCATAAGCCGGTGCAGTCCATCCTCAACTTCCGCCGCGAAACCAACCTGCCCATCGAGTTGGGCCTGCTCATGGACGTGAGCGGCTCGGTCGAGGGCCGCTTTGCATTTGAAAAAGAAGCTGCCACCGGATTTCTGCAACACATCATCCGTCCCGGCTACGACCGTGCCTTCGTCGTGGGGTTTAACCAGGAGAGCCGCCTGACGCAGGATTTCACCGACCAGGCGCCATTGCTCGCCGCCGGAGTACAGCGGCTGAACAACGGCGGCGGCACCGCGCTCTACGACGCAATTTACAAAGCGTGCCAGGAAAAGCTGCTGGGCGAACATTCCGATCATCCCATTCGCAAAGCCATCGTCGTTCTCAGCGATGGCGAAGACAATCAGAGCGAACACTCGCGCACCCAGGCGATTGAAATGGCCGAGCGCGCCGAGGTCCTCATCTACGCCATCTCCACCGACGACAGCGGCCTGATTCTGCGCGGCGACAAAGTTCTCGAAGACCTCGCTTCCGCCACCGGAGGACGCGCTTTCTTCCCCTACAAGATGAAAGACATCACGCGCTCCTTCGCCGCCATCGAAGACGAACTGCGCAGCCAGTACGACGTTTCCTACAAGCCCTCCGATTTCGACGCCGACGGCCGCTACCGCTCGATCCAGATCACCGCCCTGAAAAAAGATCTGCAAGTCCGCGCCCGCCGCGGATATTTTGCCCCTCGGCAATAAGGTTTCAAAGCCCCAGAGTTTCAAGCTTTCAAGGACTCGGAACAGCCTTGGCGTTCTGGTACTCTGAAACTCTGAAACCTACCTCATGAAACGCGAATACCCAGAATCGCCGCTGGTGGGCGTGGGCGCAGTGATTGTCGACGATCGTCATGGCGATCGTCGCGTCCTGCTGATCCGCCGCGGACAGCCGCCGCTGCTGGGCGAGTGGTCGCTGCCGGGCGGCGTTCTCGAATGCGGTGAAACTCTGCGCGAAGCCGTGGCGCGTGAAGCCCGCGAAGAAACCGGATTGCTGGTCGAGACCGGCGAAATGCTGGGAGTGTATGAGCGCGTGATTCGCGACGACGAGGGGCGAGTGCGCTATCACTATGTGCTGATCGACTTCTTGTGCCGCGCGGCCGGCGGCGATCTCAAAGCTGGGAGCGATGCGGCCGATGTTCGCTGGTTCACGCGCGACGAATTGCCAGCGCTGAACTTGGCGTATGACGCCAGCGACGTTGTGCTCAAAGGACTGGCGCGAATCTAGAGCTGTCCCCACACCAGCGGGATGCAGCAACGCAAAACCCGTTCTAGTACTGTGACCGCATGATTTTTGTACCGCTTGACCGCCGACGTAGCGCCGCCGTCCCGGCGGCTGTCCGGCGGGCGTCCTTGCCCGCCGCACCGAGGGCGAGACGCCCTCGGGACAGCCGGCAAGATGCCGGCGCTACCCGTTTTCCATGCCGTAATCATCATGCAGTCACGGCTCTAGTCGGCCATCTTGGCCACATGCACCGCAAAGCCCGTCTTCGGCAGCAGCGACGTTAACTCGAACACCTTGAACCCGTCGCCGGTGATTTCCGTTTGCCGATAGAGGCCGGGCTCGGTTTCAGCCGTTTCGTGGCGTCCCTGCAAGTCGTCGAGAAATTTCTGCGCGTCTTTAACGCTCGCTTCCCCGCCTTTGCCGCGCGTCACCACTGCCTCGGCGGCATAGGAGCGAATCAGTTTCGGCCAATACTTTTGCAGCAGTTGGGTGCTCGCGAAAATATCGGCCCAAACGACTTCTCCGTTCACGGCGACCACGACGCCCACCGCATTCTTATCGCGCAACTGGCGGATCACGTTTTCGTAGTTACGCTCCACCGGTTCGGCAACGGCATCGACTTTCTTTTGCACTTCCCGATTGTCCATAACTCGCGCATAAGAAGTGGTCGAATTCACCTCGGAAGCTGCGCCAGCGACCTCGACGGTCTCTGCCATGGCGTGCTGCGAACTGCGGACGCTGTCCCACACTTGCTGCTGGTCTTTCGCAGCCATCGCCTTGCTGCGCACCGCGGGAGCGGCGAAAAGAGCGCCGTTCTCCGCGTTGCTGAAATCGTTCTTGCCGACCGCCGCTACCCAACGCCCAGGCTCGACGCAGAAGACATCCAGATCGACCGGATCGCTCTCCGCGGGCACGATGCGGTCTTTGCCGATGACGCGATCCTGCTTACCGCCGGTAACAATCTCGCCGGCCAGGAGTAACAACGGACGCTTTGAGTTATTAACTAGAACCAGCCGGTTCACCTCGGCCCCGCGTATGGGGTGGACGATCGACGGTCCGACGGGACGGTGGCGGATGAGGCCGCGCGCCTGGCCCCCTTCCGTCACCACAACGTCGCCGTTTTTCAGTCCTTCATCGAGAGTGAGAAATTCCGCCGTGTCGTAGGACTTACTCGCAACCACGGGAAAAACAGTTAGATTTCCGCTGCGAATCGGGCCCAAAAGAGAATAACCGGACGCTGGCGCCGCTTCGCCCGCTTGCAACAGGCACGGAACCAGAACTACCGCCACTACGATTAGAGCGATCCCAGCAACGACCGAGCTAGAGCCAATGACTTGCCGCATACTTGGGCCTCCGCGTCGGAAAGACGCCGCTATTCTCGTGTGTGCGCAATCTTCCAATCGCGCCCTCACCCCGGCACGCCGGGGAAGTGCGTGCCGGGGGACTCAACCGCGAGTTTTCCAGGAGTGTCTTTCTCTGCTCGCTAATCGAAGAACGCGCGATTTGCTATTCCTTGCGTCTAAATAATTGTTAGCATCGTCTGGGGGATGCCAAGGGAGCACATGTCGAAATCCGCCGAATCCGGTTGCAGCACGGAAGTCGCTGCGGCGCTTTACGAGCGCAGCGGGGCTGCGGCTTACGGCGTGAGCGTGGAGCAGTTCGCGGCCATCCTCGATGAAATTCTCCGCAAGTATCTTCCTCACGATGCCGCCCACAACGCGGCGGAACAGCGGGCCGCCTTCTGCGCCGGCCTGCGGCTAGAAGAACTGGCGCTGGCGCGCGCCTGTGCCGCGGGAAACGAGCGGGCGTGGCAGGATTTCATCGGCCGCTATCGGCGCAAGCTCTACAACATGGCGCTGCACATCACGCGCGACGGCGCGCACGCCGCCGAGCTGGCCGATTCGCTGTTTGCCGACCTCTATGGTATAAACGCGCGCAATCATAATAGTAATGACGCGCGCAGTTCGAAACTCTTGTCTTACACCGGCCGCGGTTCCCTCGAAGGCTGGCTGCGCACCGTGATGGCGCAGGAGTTCATCAATCGCTATCGCAAGCAAAAACGCACGGTCAGTCTGGAAGAGCAGACGGATGAAGGCGTGCAGTTTGCGGCGGTTCCCGAGCCGGCGTGCGCGTCGGACCCGCGGCTGGAAGCGGCAACCGACGAGGCCCTAGCCGAGCTTTCGCCGCAAGACCGCTTCACGCTAGCGTCGTATTATCTGGATGAACGAACGCTGGCCGAAATTGCGCGCACGCTGGGGCTGCACGAATCGAGCGTGAGCCGGCGGCTTGACCGTCTCGCAACCGGGCTCCGGAAGCGCATACTGGCGGGTCTGCGAACGCGGGGAATGAGCTACGCCCAGGCTGCGGAAGCTTTGGAAACCGACGTGCGCGACATACGCTTGAATTTACGCTCGCGTTTGACGCAAGATTCCGGGCCGGGAACGTTCCCTGGGAGAAAGCTTCCCGCGCAAAAGGCGGGCGACGGAAACAATGACTAAAGACGACTAACAGAAGATGATTGACGGAAGACGACTAACGGAAGCGGCTGACGGAAAATGACCGAAGCGCCCAAAATCGTGCCCAGCATCGTGCCCAGCATCGTATATGACCGCTTGCGGGCTGCTTCGTCCAAGTGTGCTTTGCCGGGCCAAGCTTTGCCGGAGCAACTCGCGCCCGAGCCAGCCCATCCGGATGCCGATTTGCTAACGGCCTTTGCCGAGCAGGCGCTTTCGGAGCCCGAGCGCGACGGCGTGCTCGCCCACCTGGCACTCTGCGGAGATTGCCGCGAAGTGGTCGCTCTATCGCTTCCGGCTGCGGACCTTGATGCCGCTTCGATTGCCTCCGAGACGGAAGCGGCGCGAGCAACTCCGATTCCCGCCCAGACCGAGCGAAACTCGCCGGCCGCGCCTCGCCTTGCTTGGCCTGACTTTGCCTGGGCTAAGCCTGCCTGGGCTAAGCCTGCCTGGGCCAAGTTCGCCTGGCCAAGTCTGCGCTGGGCCGCGCTGGCCGCGGGAATTTTAGTGGTCGCCACGGTACTGATGGTGCACCCGGGCAAGCGGAACGAGGCAACGCTGCATCCCGCAAAACCTCCGGTCGCGACTCCTGCGCCATCGGCTTCCGGGTCCGAGATCGCATCGTTGTCAACAGGATCGTCGCCCATCGCACCATCGCCAACTGTACCGTTGCCAAAGGCCCCATTGGCTAAGACGAACGGCGCGCGCCCTAACCCGCAGTTACATCTATCTAATAAACTCAAACCTGAAAAGTCTGTGGCACCGCCAGCGGTGGAGTCCGAAATGCTGCTGGCCGACAACCAGAAGGATGCTGGCGAAGTGGATGAATTGTCGGCAGCTTCACCGGTCTTCAACTCGGCATTTGATGCGCGAACCACTCGAGGAGCGACGGAAACTGTCGAGGTTTCTGGAGCCGCCGCCAACTTAGTAGAGGTCGAACCCTCCGCCGAAGCCAGGCTGATGGTGCATAACGAAATGTCGGCGGCTGAAATAGCCAAGCCGGCGCTGCCAAAGACCGGGGGAAATGCGCGGCAAAAAACCGAGGCCGCGGTTACGCCCGCGCAGGCCGGAGCGCAAGCCAGAACTATGACCTATGCCGCGAAACTGGCATCGCCTGCGGGCCAGCCTTTGGCGAAGGCTTCGGCGAACGCGATGGCGCGCAATGTCACTTGGACAATCGCGGCGGGCGTGCTGCAACGGTCGCTCGACAGCGGCCAGAGCTGGCAAAACGTTTTACGCGCGGATCGTCCCTTGCTGTGCTATGCAAGCCACGGTGAGGATATGTGGACCGGCGGGCAAGCGGGCACGCTCTTCCATTCGACTGATAGTGGAGTAACTTGGGCGCAGGTGCAACCTTCCATCCCAGGCAAGACGCTTAGCTCCGACATAACTCACATTGATGTAACTCAAACCGATGTGCCCGGCCCGGCGCAGATTTTTGTTTCCACCAGCAACAATGAAATCTGGAGCAGTGCGAACGGCGGCAAGACTTGGGAGAAGACCTGGAAAAAGAAATGATCGGGCGCTCCTAAGAAACCTCTGACCAAGTTCGTTTCCAAAGGTATTGGGAAGGGCACGGCTTCAGCCGTGCCGTTAGGCCCCGCTAAACATGCGGCTTTAGCCGCTGGGGGCCGCGCTTTCAAAGCATCGCGCATCCTCTTCGGGGACTTATTCAGAGGTTCCCTAACGTTCTGCCTTGCGGCTTCTCTGCCGGCCTCCGATTTACGGGACAACCTGCGTAACTTCATTACTGACTTCCCCGTTATCTCCAGCCAGATAGGATCGCTCGCCTCCGCAAAGCGAAGTTACCTTCCCGTGACTTTGGTACATTACTTAAGTGATATTTACAACCCGGCCAAACGGACATAGGATGAGTACGTGGTTAGGCAGTTCTGGGGGAGGGCTGCCAAAAACGTCCTGAGCGTAGCCGCTCAGGACGTTTTTTTTGCCTGCAATCGTGCATCCTACAAAAAACCATCGCAAGTCTAGGTAACGACAGAAGCAGCCATGCTCCTGGCCCCAAAAACGGAATCGACCGTGGCTGTAATCTGGACCATGGCTCCGTCAATGTCGAGCGTGAAACGGACCAGATCCATATCTCCCAGCGCGGGATAGTTAGCAGCCAGGGTTCGCCATGCCGCATCTGCGCCGAGATCGACCCCCATGATCTCGTCGTAGCCGTAGCCCAGATAGCGCAGTCGGCACAAGAGATCGCTGAGGTGGACCAGGCAAACCAGCGGTCCCGCGCCCGCCAGAAGACTTACATCGTGGTGACAGCCAGCCGCCGCCGCCAACTCCTTTGACAGCCCCCATTCCTCGCAGAGCAACTGCCCGCTCTCGCCATGCGTGAAACCAAGCACCTGCTCTTCGACCACATGCAGCGGCACGTGCCGCTCGGCGGCGCGCCGCAGGCAGTCTCCAAAATCCTCCGTATAAAGGACCGCGTTCACCAGGAAACCGAGGTCGTGCAGCAGCCCAGCCAAGTAAGCTTTCTCGTGGTCCGCATATTCGATTTTCTCCGCCATTCTTTGGGTGACGAGCGCGCAGCCCAGCGAGTGCCGCCAGAACGCATCCGGCCCGATCACCCACTTATCTTGCGGGATAAGCCGATTCACGCACAAACCTAACAGTACCGAGCGCATCCTCTCCAGGCCCAGGGCCATGACCGCGGACCGCACCGTCTCGATCTGGCGCGTCCCGAACAGTGGAGAATTCGCCATGCGCAGGCATTGCGCCGCGATCGCTCCATCGTAGGAAACGAGCTCCACCACTTTGTCGACCCTGATTTTCTCCGAGGGCAAGCGCATCATTAACAGGAGCGGCTTCAGGATTGCCGGCGCGGTCGCGATCGATTCCAGCTTCTTGATTTGGGCCCGTAGTTGCGATCCCAGTTCGGCTTTCATCATTGGCCTCCTCCGGTCTTAAGCGCTGCCGGATTCCAGTACGCCGTCGTCCCTTGGAAATGGACCAGCCGGAACGAATCGTCCACGTGAAACAGCGATTCCGCTTGTCCCAGAAAAAGGTAGCCGCCGGGCAATAGATTGGAATAGAAATGCCGCACTACCCGGCGCTTTGAATCCAGGTCGAAGTAGATCAGCACGTTGCAGCAGAATATGACATCGAAGGCGCTCTGCGACAGCATCTGGTTGTCGTCGCCAAGGTTCACGCGGTCAAAACGTATCCGGTCTCGGAGCGGACCGATGGCCTGGAATTTCCCGTCGCCTGCATCCTTGAAGTATTTCCTGCGCAGCGCGTCGCTGGTATTGCGCAGCGCATGTTCCGAGTAAATACCGGCGCGCGCGGTCTCGAGCGAGTTATCGTTCAAATCGGTGGCGAGTATCTCCCAGGTCCAATCGGCCAGCAGCTTGTCTTTCTCTTCCAGCAGCACCATGGCCAGCGTGTACGGCTCTTCTCCGGTCGAGCAGCCGGCGCTCCAGAAGCGAAGGCGATTGGGCCCGGAGCCGCTTTTAGCCCGCAGCATCTCGGGCAAAATCACCTGGCGCAGCGCATCCATCTGGCTGGGGTGACGGAACATATAGGTCTCGCCGACCGAGATTTCGTTCAGCAGCAGGCGCATCTCCGCGCCACCATTGGCGCGCGCCGTTAGATGTTTCAAATACTCGGAGGGGCTGGCTGCTCCGAGCGCCGCCATCCGCTGCGCGCAACCCGGCACCAGAACATAGATCTTGTCCTCGGAATGATAGATTCCCGAGTACTGGTAGATTACGTCGCGGATCTTCCAATACGCCGGATCTCCCGGGTTTAACTCCGGACTTACAGCCAGCTTCGCTCTTGCGGCTTCCATGAGCATCGTTACAGTAAGTTCTGAGGTCCTTCACTGCTGGGAAGGCGCCGTGCGATGTGCGCGGAAAGCCCTTGCCCTATAAGAAAGTTCTAACTTGTGGCCCGATCCTTCCTTGGCGTCGAAGCACCCTCGTTGCCCACTCGCCGCGCACCCAGTACCTTCGTCCATCTCCATTGGTCGCTTCGCCAGTCCACACAGAAACAGCTCAAGTCCCGCTGCAACACGCTCCACATGTTTCGTCAACCAATTTTCTTGCATCCATCTTCATCGCTTACAAATCTCTACTCAAAGTATTCGCAAGACCGTAGGTGCATCGCGTTCTTCGCTACAGGAACGGAGGTTTGTAATGGAGAATCGAACGACCGTGCTTTATGTGGATGACAATCCCAAATCCAGCCGATTGCTAACCAGTGTGCTTGAGGAATGCGGGTTCCGGGTGATCGCGAAAAACGACCCCATCGAGGCGCTCGCGCTTTCGCAACGAATCTATTTTGACTTGGCGCTTCTCGACTACGAAATGCCTGTGATGTCGGGCTCGAAGCTGGCCCAGGAAATCAAATTTCTCGTGCCGGACGTTCCCGTCGTGCTGCTCTCCGCGCGCTCGACTCTGCCGCCTTCGGAACTGGCGTTCGTCGATGCCCACTTCGGCTTTGGCACCGACTTGGACGATCTCTTGTGGACCATGCGCATCCTGGTGTCGCCAAAGCTGGTGACGATGCAGGACCATCCTCTCGGGGACCAGCGCGCCACGACCCAGTGGGCCGATTCGACATGAAAAAGCAGGGCGCCCCACGTCTCGCGCTTTTCGAGACGTGGGACCGCGGGTACCCCGCTCCTCCGGTAGAAGTATCCGGGCAAAGAGGAGACAATGGTTCCCTTAGGGATCTCCGATTCAGTGTCCGAAGAAAAGCACTGGGTATTTAATCTGAGTTTCCTTAGCGACAAGGAGCCATTTTTGGGAGCCAGTCCAGTTCCGAAGGGTGGTCTAAAGGCGGCGCATCTGAAGCCTGCGAGACCAACGCCTACGAACCCGAAACCTGCGAGACCGAAGCTGAAGCTCGGGTTGCGGGCGTGGATGGAGCGCGTGCTGGTGGAGTGCGATCGGGCGGCCGAAGGTTTCGACGCCGATGCGGTGCACGATCTGCGTGTGGCGCTGCGGCGCTGCCGTTCGCTGGCCGATGGATTGATGGCGCTCGATTCCGATTCTTCATGGAAAGAGATGAAGAAGGCGGGGCGGAAACTTTTTCGGGCGCTGGGCGAGCTGCGCGACATGCAGGTGATGCAGGAGTGGGTCGAGAAGCTGAGTGAAGCCGGCGACCCGTCAACGGTGGGAAACGCGCCCACCCTTGCGCAAAGTGCGCGCAAGGATGGGGCACCCGCGGGTGATCGTTTGTCGGTCGATCATTTTTCGGCCGATCGTTTTTCGGTCGATCCGGTGACCATCAAACTGCTGGATCATGCGCGCGTGCGCGAGGCTGAATGCAAGCAGCGCGCATTTAGGGACCTCCAACAGTTCGACCGCAAGCAATGGCGCGAGTGGAGCGGAACGTTGCCGCGGCGGGCGGCGCGGGTGCGTCCGGGAAGCGCGGTGTATTTACATCTGGCGCTGGAAAAATGGACGGCCGCGTACGATCTGCACCAGCGCGCGCTGCGGACGCGGTCGCAGGCGAGCTGGCACCAGTTGCGCATCGGGATCAAACGCTTCCGCTACACGGTGGAAAATTTTCTGCCGCGGCAACATGCGCGGTGGGGCGGCGATCTGAAGGAACTGCAGGACCTGCTGGGCGAGGTGCACGATCTGGATGTGCTGTGGGCGACGGCCGTGGCGAGCGAGGTCGGCGCGTTTCCCGATGCGGAGAGCCGCGCTCGCTGGCGCGAGAAGTTGAACGTGGAGCGGGTGAAGCGGATCGCGCGCTATCGCGAGAAGATGGTGGGCCGGGGGTCGCTGTGGCGCGTTTGGCGGGCGGAGTTGCCGCAGGGCGCGCAACTGCGGCGGGCGGCGATGGGGCGGTTGCGTGTGTGGGCGGGATATTTGGACCCAAATTTTGCGCATTCGCAGCGCGTGGCCCAGTTGGCGCTTTCTTTGTACGACGGGTTGAAGGATGCGGGGATGGTGGCGAGCGATGGAACGGGAAAGGCGGCGCAGAATCTCGGCCTTGGCGCCGATCCCGATCCGGACCAGCGAGCGGTGTTGCAGGCGGCGGCGCTGCTGCACGATGTTGGCAAAGCCAAGGGCGCGGAGGAGCATCAAAAAAAATCGTACGAGATGATTCGCGGGCTGGCGCGGCCGCTCGGCTGGAGCGCGCGCGAGCTGGAAGTAGCGGCGGTGGTGGCGCGCTATCATCGCGGAGCATTGCCGCATCCGCGGGGACGGGCGATGCAACGGCTGGAACTGCCGGACCGGACAAACGCCATGAAACTGGCCGGTATTTTGCGGCTGGCGAACGCGCTGGACAAACTCTATGGCCGCGACGGGATAAAACTCGAGGGAGAGAAAGAAGAGCGCGAGAGCGCGCCGCGGATCGAAGTGAGTTTGGAGGACGGATCGGTGCTGGTGAGGGCGGCAGGATACGCGGCGCTCGACCGTTCGGCGGAAGACGTAGCGGCGGCGCGGCATTTGCTGGAAACCGCGCTGCGGCGGCCGGTGATGGTGCGCGCCTTGCGTACCGCGACGGCCGGAAAATTCAACAGGCGCGCGGGCGACTGAGAGCGACTCCAAATCGTTGACAAATTCAAGTGGCTTGCCGAAGCCGGTGAGCGGGGGAAAACTCGTCTGCCGGAATAACTTTTATTCCACACTGTTACCTCAGTGACTTGAGGACAAGTTACTGGCTTGTTAGAGTTCTCTCATGTGGAATCAACTTCGGTTACGCAGTCGTCATTTCTGGGGCCCCGCAACTTTGGTAACCGTGGTTTTCGGCGCCTTGGTCGCCGCTGGTTCGATGTATGCACTCGGACAAACATTGCTTTCCGTATCTAGCCCCGCGGGCAATCCCGATAGGCTTCCCATCACCACGAGTTCGCCGGAAGCCGCCAAGTTGCTCGTGGAAGGCTGGCACCTGCGCTACGACTATCGCATGGAGCAAGCTTTGGGGAAGTGGCGAGAAGCCACCACGAAGGACCCGAATTTCGCGCAGGCATGGGCTTACATCGTGTCGGAGGCAGTCGATCCGGTGGAAGCCAAGCAGGCGGTGGAGAAGGCGAAGCTAGCCGCCGAGAACGCGACGCCAGGGGAAAAGCTTTTGGTGAAGTGGCTGATATCGAGCAATGAGGGACGTTTTGTCGATGCCATTGCTGCGATGAACGATTTGCTAGCCATGTATCCGCGCGATACCCAACTGAACTTTTATGGTGGGCTTTGGCTGCGGCACCATAATGAGTACGAAGCGGCCGCCAAATTCACCAGGCGCGCGCTGGAGGTTGACCCCAATTTCGCCGGCGCTTTAAATGCTCTGGCATATCACCTCGCCTTCATGCATGAGTACGACCAGGCGATCCCTTACTTGAAACGCTACGTCGAACTGGAACCCAACGATCCCAATCCCCATGATTCCTTGGGCGAAGTTCTGCAGAAGGCAGGGCGGCTGGAAGAGTCGCTAGCGGCGTATCGGGAAGCGCTGAAGCTGGATCCCAAATTTTATCCTTCGCAGATGGGTGTCGGCAACGATTACGCCTTACTCGGAAAGCAGGACCTTGCCCGCGAGGAATACGCCAAAGCGCTTCTTCTGGCGGTGACCCCGCAGGACAGGCTCGACAGCGAGATGCAATCCGCGATCACCTACGCTCGTGAAGGGAACGTGAAGCAAGCCCGGCTGGAACTGGCGACAGTGCTTGCGGAGGCGACGAAACTGCAACTGAACGTCTACCGCAGTCGCATCCACCAGGACCTGGCGTTGCTGGCGGAATCCCCGGCGGCCGCCTTCCGGGAGTTGGACGAAGCGGAAGCTATATTGCAGGGACCTGGACAAGTGTCGGGGGCGGCGCGCAGCGATTCGCTGGCGGACACCTTGCGCATGCGGGCCCGTTTGGCGGCGGAATCCGGCAACTTTAAGATGGCCGGTGTCGCCGTGGCGCGCTTGCAGAAAATGGTCCAGACCAACTTCAGCAACGTGGTCGAGCGCGCATACCACGGTGCCAATGGGGCGCTCTTGGCGGCGGAAAAGAAAACCGGCGCGGCCATCGCGGAGTTACAGGAAGACCCCGAAGATCCCTTTTCTCTGGCGAAGCTGGCCAATTTGCAGGCGGCGTCGGGAAATGCTCACGATGCAGCGGAAAGCAGGGCGCGCTTGCAGGCCGATTACGGCACCACGCTGGAAGACTGGCTAGTCGCGCGAAAGTTCAGGTCATAATATGAGGATGAGACTGACAAACAAATCGCTTCGGATGGCGCTAGGGTCTGTGCTGGCGTTGGTCTGTGTTTTCGCGTGTGGCGAGTTGGCGGCCGCGCGCGATGTCGCGCTCGTGACGGCCAAGAACAGCCCGATTAAAGCGGTGAAGGCCGACGATCTGGCCAAGACGATCAAGACCACGCACAAATGGCCCGACGGGTCGGAACTGACCGTCGTGCTCACCGACCCATCTTCGCCCAAGATGCGGATCGTTGCCGAGAAACTGTTGGCGCTGACCAGCGGTGAGTTTAAGAAATCGATCGAAGCCGCCAACCGGATCAGGGTGACGTTCCTGGTGGTTTCGAGCGATGAAGAGGCGCTCAAAACGCTGCTGGGGAACCCTTCCGCCATCGCTTTGGTGGATGTCTACTCCATCAACGGCAGCGTCAATGTGTCGAAGATCGACGGCAAGCTGCCCCTGGAGCCGGGGTACATCCTGCACGGCCAGTAACTGCGCTCGAGTTACTCGCACTCGCCATTGGCGTCCGTGCAGTTGCCTTCCCCGTCCGCGGGATTGCTATTTTCCCTGCTCATTTCACGGCGACGGATTTCGCTCACCCGAATAGCCGAAGGATTCGCGCCCGTTCTTTGGGCGCTAACCTGGGTCCGTGCAAAACGTACCAGCCTTCCCCCGTGTTCCTCCGTGTACCCTGTGGTTAACGTTTTTCACTACCCCAGTAAAAAACTCGAATCGGCTCTGCTTCCTACGCACCTAACAAATATGAGAGTAGTTCCAGGCTACTGCCTCGCCGTGGGGATCTCCGTGGCGGGCGGGGTGGCGATGGGAGCCATGGTCTCGGCCTCGGAGGGAATCTGCGGCAGCGGGCCTTCGAGAGCGACGGCGAGCACTTGGTCCATGTTGTCGACGAAGTGCAGTTTCATAGCGGTGCGCAAGTTCTCCGGCACCTCGGCAACATCTTTTTCATTTTCCTGCGGCAGAATCACTTCGAACAATCCGGCGCGATGGGCGGCGAGCAGTTTCTCTTTTAATCCGCCGATGGGAAGCACCTTGCCGCGCAGCGTGATTTCGCCGGTCATGGCGATGTCGCGGCGCACGGGAATGCGGCTCAGGGCGCTGGCGAGAGCGGTGGCGATGGTGATTCCGGCGGAGGGGCCGTCTTTCGGAATCGCGCCTTCGGGCACGTGCACGTGAATGTCGAGGTTGCGATAGAAATCGCGGGGCAGTCCGAGGCGGGCCGCGCGCGAGCGAATGTAGGACATGGCGGCCTGCGCCGATTCCTGCATCACGTCGCCGAGCTTGCCGGTCAAAGTGAGCTTGCCTTTGCCATCGACGACGGTAGCTTCGGTGCTGAGGATGGAGCCGCCGACTTCGGTCCAGGCCAGGCCCGTCACCAGGCCGATTTCGCTTTTCTCGTGGGCGAGAGTGTCGCGGAATTTGAGCACGCCGAGGAAGTCGCCAATGTTTCCCGGCTGGATGGCGGCCGAGAACGCCGCGCCTTCCTTTACGACCTTGCGGGCGACTTTGCGGCAGACGTTGCCAATTTCGCGCTCCAGGTTGCGCACTCCGGCTTCGCGGGTGTAGCTGCGAATGATCTGGCGGATGGCGTCGTCGGGAAACTGCACGTTCTTCTCGGTCAATCCCGCTTCCAGCATCTGCTTCTTCACCAGAAACTGTTTCGCGATCTCGACTTTTTCCGGTTCGGTGTAGCCGTGCAGGCGCAGGACTTCCATGCGGTCTTGCAGCGCGGGCGGGACGGTGTGGATCACGTTGGCGGTGGCGATGAAAAAGACCTGCGACAGGTCGTACTCAACGTCGAGGTAATGATCGACGAACATGTAATTTTGTTCGGGATCGAGGACTTCGAGCAGCGCCGCCGAGGGATCGCCGCGGAAGTCCATCGACATTTTGTCGACTTCGTCGAGCATGAAGACGGGGTTTTTCGTGCCGGCCTTTTTCATCATCTGGATGATCTGGCCGGGCAAAGCGCCGATGTAGGTGCGGCGATGGCCGCGGATTTCCGCCTCATCGCGCACGCCGCCGAGCGACAGCCGCACGAACTTGCGGCCAGTTGCCTTGGCGATCGACATGCCCAGCGAAGTCTTGCCCACGCCGGGAGGCCCGACGAAGCACAGGATCGAGCCCTTGGGATTTTTCACCAGTTGGCGGACGGCGAGAAATTCGAGAATGCGCTCCTTGATTTTCTCCAGCCCATAGTGGTCTTCGTTCAAGACTTTTTCGGCGCGCGCGAGGTTGCGGATTTCCTTCGACCGCTTTCTCCACGGCACGGCCAGCAGCCAATCGAGATAGTTGCGCGAAACGGTGGATTCGGCCGACATGGGCGGCATGGCTTCCAGCTTTTTCAGTTCCTGGATCGCCTTGTCGCGAACTTCCTTGGGCATGCCCGCGGATTCGACCTTCTTTTTCAGTTCGTCGAATTCGCTTTTTTCGCCGCGGCCCAGTTCCTTCTGGATGGCCTTGATTTTTTCGTTGAGGTAATACTCTTTTTGCGCCTTCTCCATCTGGCGCTTGACGCGCGACTGGATGGTGCGGTCCATGTTGAGCTTTTCGATCTCCACGTCGAGCACGTCGCCAATGCGGGTCAATCTTTCAGCGGGATCGAAAATTTCGAGCAGTCCCTGCTTTTCTTCGATGGAGAGTTGGAGGTTGGCGGCGATGGTGTCGGTGAGCTTCGCGGGATCTTCCATGCGCACGGCGGCGATCATGGTTTCGTAATTTAGCGATTGGCAAAGCTTGACATATTGCTCGAACATGCCGGTGACGCGCTGCATGCCGGCTTCGATTTGCGCCGTGGTCTCGGTAGCATAGCGCGCGACCCGCACCGTGGCTTCGAGATAGCCATCGCCTTCCGCGACCTGGAGGATCTTGGCGCGCTCGATGCCTTCGACCAGCACTTTGATGTTGCCGTCGGGCAGTTTCAGACTCTGCACAATGTTGACGATGGTGCCGACCTGGAAAATGTCTCCAGCCTTGGGCTCGTCGATCGAGGCATCGTGCTGGGTGGCAAGGAAGATTTTCTTGTCGTTGGCCAGAGCTTCTTCGAGAGCGCGCACGCTCGACTCCCGGCCCACCACAAACGGCGTCATCATGTAGGGAAAGATGACCACGTCCCGAATGGGCATCATCGGCAGTTTCTTGCTCTCGAACTTTTCCTTGGGGTTCAACAACTTGGTCTCCCGTCTCTTGCCGGTGTTTGGTCGCTAGTACCGTGACCGCGTGATTTGGACTGTTTGACTATTAAGCGTAGCGCCGCCGTCCCGGCGGCTGTCCGGCGGGCGTCCTCGCCCGCCGTGCCGAGGGCGAGACGCCCTCGAGACAGCCGGCAAGATGCCGGCGCTACTCGTTTTGCACGCCGTAATCATCATGCGGTCACGCCCTAGCTTGCCGCTTTCTCGATCATGGCCAGCGAGACGTTGCGTTTGTCGACCATCTCGCGGGTCACTTCAAATTCCTTGACCTTCTTCTGGCTGGGCAAACTATACATCAATTCCAGCATGAGTTCTTCAAGAATCATGCGCAAGCCGCGGGCGCCCACTTTTCGAGCCATCGCCTGGCGGGCAATGGCGCGGTTGGCTTCGTCGCTGAATTTCAGGCGCACGTTCTCAAACTCGAACAAGCGCTGGTATTGTTTCACGATGGCGTTTTTCGGGCGCGTCAAAATTTCCACCAGCGCGTCTTCATCCAGTTGCTGGAGCACTCCCATGACCGGCAAGCGCCCGACGAATTCGGGAATCAGGCCAAACTTGATCAAGTCCTCGGGCTGCGCCTCCGAGATCAACTCGAAGTTGCGCAACGAAGTAACGTTCGGATGCTCGGTGTCCTCTTCTTCGACCATGCGGAAACCCAGCGCCTTCTTGCCCACGCGCCGTCCGACAATTTTCTCCAGGCCGACAAAGGCGCCGCCGCAAATGAAGAGAATGTTGGTGGTATCGACGGGCGTGAATTCCTGGTGGGGATGCTTGCGCCCACCCTGGGGCGGCACGTTGGCGATGGTGCCTTCCAGGATCTTGAGCAAGGCCTGTTGCACGCCTTCGCCGGATACGTCGCGGGTGATCGAGGGGTTCTCGTCCTTGCGCCCGATCTTGTCGATTTCGTCGATATAGATGATGCCGGTTTGGGCGCGGCTGACGTCGCCTTCGGCAGATTGGAGCAGCTTGAGAATAATGTTCTCGACGTCCTCGCCAACGTAGCCGGCCTCGGTCAGCGTGGTCGCGTCCACGATGGCGAAGGGCACATCCAACATGCGGGCGAGGGTTTGCGCCAGCAGCGTTTTGCCGGTCCCGGTTGGCCCGATCAGCAGGATGTTCGACTTGGTCAGTTCGACGCCATCGCTGGTGCGCTGGCGGTTCATGTAAATGCGTTTGTAATGGTTATAGACGGCAACGGCCAGCTTCTTCTTGGTCTGCTCTTGTCCGATGACGTATTCGTCGAGGAAGGTCTTCACTTCCTGCGGTTTGGGCAGTTGGTTGGGGACGGCGGCCGCGGGGGTCGCAGTGCGGTCGTCTTCGAGGATCGAATTGCAGACGGCGACGCACTCGTCGCAAATGTATGCCCGGGGATAGTCGCTCGGCGACGAGATCAATTTCGCGACCGCGTCCTGCGACTTGTGGCAGAACGAACAGCGCAACATCTCATCGGAGCCAGATCTGGTTTTCACTCGGCCTCACTCCTCTTCTTCTGGTGGTCTGGCCGCGCCTGGTTTCCTCCTCCAGGCTTTGCCTTTCAGCCCACGGTCGGCTCCGCCAACGCCGAGACCGGCCGGCACTGATCGCCGATTGGACAACCGTCTACTCGCACCGCCGTCTGCTGGACGATCGCCGATTAGACGATCCTCACGAACCGCCGATCATACCGTTTGTCTCGTCTTATAGATAATATCGTCAATGATTCCGTATTCCTTAGCCTGCTCCGAATTCATAATGAAGTCGCGCTCGACATCCTTCTCCACTTTATCCAGCTTTTGGCCGGTGTGCTTGGCCAGTAACTGGTTAGTAATCTCCCTCATGCGCAGGATTTCGCGGGCATGAATATCGATGTCGGTGGCCTGTCCGGAAAGCCCGCCCATCGAGGGCTGGTGAATGAGGATGCGCGAATTGGGGAGCGCCAGGCGCTTTTTCGCCTCGCCCGCCGAAAGCAGCAGCGCCGCCATCGAAGCCGCCTGCCCAATGCACAGCGTCATCACGTCGTTCTTGACGTACTGTATGGTGTCGTAGATGGCCATGCCCGCCGTGATCGAGCCGCCCGGCGAGTTGATGTAAAGCTGGATGTCTTTTTCCGGGTCTTCCTGCGACAGGAAAAGCATCTGCGCAATGACCAGGTTGGCGACGTTGTCGTCGATCGGCGTGCCAATGAAGATGATGTTGTCGCGGAGCAGACGGGAATAGATGTCATACGCCCGTTCGCCCCTACCCGTTTGTTCGATCACCATTGGTACCAGCATCGTTCACCCTTTCCACACTCCTGCCCACGAGTCACTGGCGCCGGTCACCAGCGCCGGATTTGGGGAGGATCGAAATCGTCCGCATCGTCATGCTTGACTAGGCGGACTGGCGATACAGAAATTCGAGGGTCTTCTCGTTGCGGATTCTCGTTTTAATCCTATCGAGGCCCCCATCCCGTGTCAATCGCGCGCGCACGGCTTCGGACGTCTGTTTGGATTGTCTGGCCAGCGCTTCCAGTTCGCGGTCCATCTCTTCATCGCCGACCTGAATATTTTCTTCGTCCGCTACTCTTTCGAGCAGCAGCGCGGCCTTTACATCGTGGATCGCCTGCTCGCGCTGTCCCGTCCGCAAGCGCTGTATATCCATTTTTTTCATCTGTTCGGCGGTCAGGCCCTGCGCCGCCAGCGCCCGCAGTCCCCGCTCGATACGAATGTCGATTTGTTGATCGATTAACGACTCGGGAACTTCAAAATCGTTCCCCTGAATCAGTTCCGCCACCAGCTTGTCTTTGGCCTGGCGTTCCGCGAGGTGTTTGCGCTCGGCTTCCATTTGCTCGCGAATCGCCTTCCGTATATCGTCGACCGTCTGGAATTCGCCCAATTGCTTGGCGAATTCGTCGTTCAGCTCGGGCACGCTCTTCTGCTTGATGGCCTGCACCTTCACCGTATAGGTCAGCGTCTTCCCCGCCAGGCGCTTGTCCTCGCTGTCTTGCGGATAGGTTACGTCGAACGTCCGCTCGTCTCCGGCGACCGTCCCGCGCAGGTTTTCGGTGAATTCATGCATGGTGTGCTGACCACCGATTTCGACGAGAACCTCATCCATGTGGATGGGCTGCCCTTCGCCGGTCTCTTTCTCGCCGGTCTTTCCTTCTTCGGACTTGGGATTGCCGTCGAGCGAGACCTGGGCGAAATCGCCATCGGCGAGGGCGCGTCCCTCGACCGGATTGAACGTGGCCCGCTGCTCGCGCAGATCGGCCAGCCCCTTCTCCACCTCTTCCTCGGAAACCGCGATTTCCGTTTTCTCCGCGCGCAGCTCTTTGTAGCCAGCCAGCTTGATTTCCGGCAACACTTCAAACGCGGCCTTGAAGCGCAGCGGCTCGCCATCGTGCAGGTGCAGGTCGGTCACGCGCGGCTGCGACACCGGATGCAGGCCCAGCCGCTCGGCCTCAAGCCGGAAGTGGCGCGGCACCAGCGCCTCGACCATGTCGGTCTTGATCTGTTCGGAAAAGCGCTGGCGAATGATCGACCCCGGTACATGGCCCGTCCGGAATCCGGGAATGCGCGCCAGCTTCCGATATTTCTCAATCAGCGCATCGGTCTGGCGGTTGACTTCCTCGACCGGAATCTCGACCGCGATCTCGCGTTTGGTGGCGCTTTCCTTTTTATCGGCCGCGTTTTCGTTAGTTGCGTTTTCCTTGATATCAGTGGGGCTCACAGTTACCTTTCCAAAGCGGCTGCGGCACGAGAGCCGGGGGGAGGAGTGGCTCCGCACGGCAACGCCTTGTGCCGTTGACATGAGTGTAAAGACTCTCGAAGAGCAACGTCAAACGGAGGAGATCGATGGCCTAACCAACAGGGTAACGGTTGGGAAGAGTGGCGATCTCGGTCAGCTCCAACAGATTGCGATCGGCCGTGACTAACGTTAGTCCCAGCACCTTGGCCGTTGCCGCCAAAAAGCGGTCCGCCGGATCGCCATGGGGAAGGCGAAGGGACAATCCGGCCATAACGATCTCGCTGGTCAGCGGCGCTTCTCGCAGTTGTTCGGTGTATCGCTTGATCCAGCCATAGGGATTCTCTACACGTACGCGGCCTTTCTGCATCATGGTAAGGGCCTCCCAAACACTCACCGGCGATATCCATAGTTCATTGCCGGTATGCGAGAGCTCGGCCGTAACCCGCCGTCCCAGTTTCTTCGGTTCCAATTGGCTCCACAGCCAGATATGAGTATCGAGAAGCAGGTTCACTTGCGGTAAACCTCCATCTCGCCAAAATCGATGGCCGGCGCTACGATGTCTCCGACGATCTTTCCCGTTCCCACGCCGGCGCCGACAAACTTGCGGGTGCGGTCCGGGCCGGCCGCAATCACTTCGGCCACCGGTTTTCCGTGACGCGTGATGCGCAAGGGTTGCCGCGTCTTGTGGATCTCTTCAATCAAGCCGAGACACTTGGCCTTGAATTCCGAGATGGAAATTTCGTTCATAAGAGCCGCCTTCAAGTCCGTGGGGAATTGTATATGTGACTATAATATTAACCATAGTCACATAATTAGTCAAATAGGTGCGTGGCACTAGACAATTTGTAATTTGGTAATTTGTAATTGGTAATTTGAAACCGGTTGGGGTTCAAATCGCAAATTACAAATTACCAATTGCAAATTACAACATGGCCGCTCCCAATTGGCTCAGGGTTCTAAACACCGAAATCGTCGCCTGCGCGCGTTGTCCGCGTCTGGTGGAGTATCGCGAGCGGATTGCCCGCGAGAAGCGGCGCGCCTACCGCGACTGCGAGTATTGGGGCAAACCCGTTCCCGGCTTCGGCGATCCCCATGCCCGCGTCCTCATTGTTGCCCTCGCTCCCGGAGCCCACGGCTCCAATCGCACCGGACGCATGTTTACTGGAGATTCCTCCGGCAACTTCATGTACCCGGTGTTGCACGAAACCGGATTCGCCCTGCTGTCCACCGCAACCGCACGCGACGACGGCCAGGCGCTCACCGGCCTCTACATCACCGCCGCCGCCCGCTGCGCGCCGCCCGCCAACAAGCCTCTGCCCGAGGAACTGGCCAACTGCGCTCCGTTTCTCGAGCGCGAACTCGAAGGATTGAAGGATCTGCGCGTTATCGTTGCCCTGGGGAGAATCGGCTTCGATGCCTATCTCAACTATCTAAAGCGAAGTCAGCGGATCGCCAGCAAGCGCGAGTATGAATTCCGCCACGGCGCGGAATACGCGCTGCCAGATGGGCGCGTCCTGCTGGCGTCCTACCATCCCTCCAACCAGAACACCCAAACCGGCAAACTTACCAAAGAGATGTTCCTAAAGATTTTCAAGCGCGCACGCGAACTGGCCGATGAGTAAGTACGGCGGATCACGCGGTGACGAAACCTCCTGGGCCGGCATGGGGGGAACGTTGCCACGGGATGCGCCGCCATTATTTCCATTTCGCGGCCCTGCACGTAGGGCCGCGCTCATTCTTAGTTACTAGCACCCCACCGGCACGGGTGATATAAGAACTGCATTGTCCGGACTTATTCTCCGGAGGCCCCATGTATCTCGGAGACCGCAACCAGCGGTTCGGAATCTACTGGCTCGGGTTCGGCTACACGCTCGCGCTCCACGTTCTCGACGAAGCCGGGCACGACTTTCTTTCGTTTTATAACCCAACCGTGCTCTTCCTTCGCCGCATCGTGCCGCATCTGCCCATGCCTGTCTTCACCTTCCGGCAATGGATCGGCAGTCTGATGTGCGCGCTCGCCGTGTGGCTGGCGCTGGCTCCGCTCGCATTCTACGGCCTCAAATGGATGCGGAGACTGGCGGTCCCGGTGGCGATTCTACTGGGAATCTGCAATGCGCTCGGCCATATCGCGTCTTCGATTTACATGCGCCGCTTTATGCCGGGAATCTACAGCGCGCCGCTGATCCTGCTGTCGGGAACCATCCTGCTGCGCAGCGCGCTGGGAATGGAACGCGGCGTCGTTCCCGATTGAGTCCGCTCCACGTCAAAATCCCACGAACACCGGCTCGGGATCGAGCCTGATTCCCCAGCTTTCCCGAACTTTATCTTGAATCCGCTCTTGCAGGCGCACCATGTCGGCGGCCGAGGCTTGGCCGGAATTCACCAGCGCCAACGCATGCTTGCTGGAAATTCGCGCCGGCCCCAGCGCGTAGCCCTTGGAAAATCCCGAGTGTTCGACCAGCCACGCCGCCGAAATTTTGCGCTGGGCTTTGGTCGGCACTTTGGTCGGCGCATCGAGGTCCTGCGCAGCGCTCTGCAAATCGTGCGCGGGATAGCTGGGAATTTCGAGGGCTTGCGCTGCGGCGCGCGCGGCCAGCTCTTCGAACTGCGCCTCGCCGACAACCGGGTTTTTGAAGAACGATCCGGCGCTGCGGCAATCGTCGTCGCCGGGAACCATCAGCATTCCCTTGCTTCGCCGAATGGCCAGCACCGCCTCGCGCGTTTCGGCGAGCGAGACCGGCGTCTTCTTTCCGGCAGCGCCTTCACAAAAACGCCCGGCAAAGTGCTTTTGCAAATCGGCGTACTTCAAGTTCGGAGCGCCCCCGCGCTTCAGCCGGTAGTTCACCCGCAAGATGATGTAGCGCCCGCGTTCCGAGCCATTGAAAATGCTCGAGCGATAACGGAATCCGCAGGCCGGCTTGGGCAGCACCACAATGCGGTCCGCTTTCCAATCGAGCGCGCGCACCGATTCGATGGTGTCGCCGGCCTCCTGCCCATAAGCGCCCACGTTTTGCACGGGCGTGGCCCCGGCGCTGCCCGGAATGCCGCTCAGGCACTCGATGCCCGCGCAATTCTGCGCCACCGCCTGCGCCACTAAGTCGTCCCAATCGACGCCCGCGCCCACGCTGAAGAGTACGGCGTTGCTCGCGGCTTCTTTCGCGCCCGCGCCGGTTGAGCTTGGACTTGCGATTCCGCCGATCGCGATCTTCAGCGCCAGCCCCGGCCAACCGGAATCGGCGACCACCAGGTTGCTCCCCCGGCCCAGCACCAACAGCGGCAGATCGCGGGTTTTCGCGTACTCCACGGCCTCGCGGACCTCGTCCTCGCGCTTCAGTTCCGCGAAGTAGCGCGCCGCCCCGCCCACCTGCAAGGTGGTCAGCGGCGCCAGCGCAACGTTTTCCTGGATCTTCATGGGGCTGGTCTCGCTCTATCTCCAGTTGAGCATCTCATGTCTGCCGGCGCAGGCATATTGAGAACCGAGCTACGTTTCGCATTGCCGCTCTGAAGCAGCCTCTCTGGCCAACAGCCTTTTGTGAGTTGCCATCCGGCGCAAGAGCTGGTTTCATGAATCGGTTTTGGGTAGGGCACGGCTTCAGCCGTGCCGTTCAGGGTCCGTAAAAATGCGGGCTTTAGCCCTGAGGGATACGCTTTCCGAACTGAAAAGCATTTATGAAACCGGCGCTATGCCCACCTGGCGCGGACCGTTTATGACGGGCCAAAGTCCGGCGGCCCGGCTTCCCATTTCGTCACAAATCCAAGTAAGCGGCATCACAGCCAAGACCGGCTCGACGAGCGGATCATGTAGCCATCGAGGATCTTGACCGGTTTCCGGTTGCGGGAGCCATGGAAAGGCATGGAAACCGGGCCAGGGTTGGGCCAAGACGTTGGGCAAAGAGTAAAGACGGGGAGTACTCGAATGACCACCGAGCTGCATCTGCTCCGGAACGTGGGCCATGACTGGGCCGAACCGTTCACCGTTGCCGAGAAAGAAGCGCTGGAGCGCGGGGTCGCCAAGATTGTGGCGTTGGGCGCGGAAACCGGAGTCGGAGCCGATCAGATGATTGAGTTGCTGATGTCGGGCCTGACCGTCAGCGAACTGCTGGCCTACCTGGCGGCCCGTTCCGGAGAAATCGACTGAAGCGGAACCGGATTGCAAGGTCTCAAGGTTTCGAGGTTGCAAAGTTGCGAGGATAACGACTTGTCCCGCCGATGCTTAACTTTGCATCTCTGGACCTTGAGACCTTATAACCCGATTCCTGAGCGCTTGCGCTTGAGCAACCACCAGCGGCGCTCTCTCACCGGGAAAATCGCCATCGCAATCCCGCCTTTCCCGCAACGCCGGCGAAAAAGGCCGGCTGCCGTTTTCTGAACGCGCATCCAAGTTAAAACGCGCCGGTCGTGGTAAAACTATAGTTCGGCCAGCGTGGTTCTACGACTTTGGCCCTACGAACGAGGAGATCGAGATTGAGGAATCGGATACTGTTGTTGCTGGTTTTTTGCGGACTCATGGCTACGGTTGCGGCGCAATCAACCTTCAATCGTTATACCTTTAACGTCGGCGCCGGACCCGGCATCGGCAAAGGCGATGTCGCCGACTTTGTCGGAAACTCGTTGCAATTCAACGCCGGAGCCGGCATCAACTTCACTCGCTTTCACCACATGTTCGGCGCCGATGCGGAATACATGCACTACAGCCTCGGCTTCAAATCCAGCATATTGAATAATGGTCTGGCGGACGCCAAGGCGCACATGCAGTCCTTAAGTCTCGACGGCATCGTCAACGTGCCCCGCCATCTTGGCAGGTTTGGCGCGTATGGAATTTTCGGCATCGGCTTCTACGACCGCCACGTCTCGATGCCCCTCCACAACCTTTATCAATCCACGACCTATTATCCCGCGTACGTTTGGTGGGACGTCAAAGTTAATTCCTTGGGTGAGGTTGTCGACCAACCGATTTCCTCGCACACCAAGCTTGCCGCAGGCGACAACTACGGCGGTGGACTCACTTACCGCCTGGGAGATTCGCGTGTCAAGCTTTACCTCGAATACCGGCACCATAAGGCATACACACACGACATCGCGAACTTGGGCGCAAGCCCCGTCAAAACCGTTGTTGTGCCCTTCACGTTGGGTCTGCGCTGGTGAGGAGTAGGTTGGCGGGCTGGCGTGAGCTGTCGAATCCGCCATTCCGGTGCCGGATAAGAATTCTCTTATGTTCCTAGAGCATTTCCCGTGTTGCTATAGAGTGGACCGGGAATGGGAAGGGCACGGCTTCAGCCGTGCCGTCAGGAGTTACAATAGGTTCCGGCTTCAGCCGCTGAGGGTGCACACTCTACACCATCACGAGTAATGCTCTAGCCCCTGAGGGCCGCGCCTTCCGGCTTGTAAAGTATTTATGAAACACACTCTATTCACCGGTCCCCTTGGGAGGGAAATTTGTAATGAAAACGATGAAGTGCATTTTTGTGCTTGGACTTATACTCCTGGCCATCCCGCCCACTTATGCAAAAGAAGGTCCCGACCAATATCCCTACGGGGGTGAGAACTGGTTGACCGGGGCAACGCCGCCGCCGGGCTTCTATTTCCTCAACTACGCCGGTTACTACACCGGCTATCTCAAGGACGCGAACGGGAACAATGCATTAGTAGGCGGAGAGAAGGTAAACGTGGACGCTACTTTCGACGCGTTCCGCTTCCTGGAAATGACCAAGGTCAAAATTTTCGGGGCCGACTGGGGAATGCACGTTATCGTCCCTATCGTCTACCAATCCATCTATATAGCTCCTCTGGGCGGACGGGCCAGCGAGACCAACCTGGGAGACATTACGATCGACCCCTTCGTGCTCGGATGGCATCATCCGCAGTGGCATGCCGCGGCCGGGGTCGACATCGACCTGCCTACCGGGCACTACACCAGCGCCGACCCGCGCACGAGCATCGGCGCACACTACTATAGCTTCGAGCCGCTCTTTTGTATTAGTTATTTGCCCAAGTCCGGATGGGAAGCTTCGACCAAGCTGATGTACAACATCAAGACCACGAACCAGACCACCAACTACCACTCGGGCCAGGAATTCCACGCCGATTACGTGGCTGGCAAGCATATAGGGAGTTGGATGGTTGGCGCTTCCGGCTACGTACTTAAGCAAGTGACCGACGACACCAGCACCAATCCTGTCGTCATAATCGTGGCTGGCGACAGGGGACGGGTCTTTGCCGTGGGACCGAGCGTCACCTACACCAACAAGAACCACATGATGTTCGTCGCGCAGTGGCAGTACGAGACCCTGGTCGAGAACCGCTTCGGCGGCGACAAAGTCTGGTTCAAGGCGATCATCCCGATCTCCGCCCTCTCGCCTCACAAGAAGTCATAGCCCATCCGCGACATTATCGGCCAGTTCACTTTCGCGAACTGGCCGCCTTCCATCGAGCGTCCAGCGCACGAGCTATGTGCAAGATTTTGCATCGCGACTAACATCGGCTGCACATTCGAACTTACCGTACATAGCGCAATTTGCTTGTAAGTCACCTGCCTTAGTCATACACTCTTGGCGTTCCTCCCGAAACCGCGGCGGAACGCCGCAGTTCTTCACGACTGACAAAGGTCAAAGACGATTCGCGGGGGAACTGTGCCTTTGGTCCGTCTCTCAACTGTACTTCGCAAGAGAATGGAGGAAAGCTCGTGAAAAAGACCCTGATGTTTGTATGCCTGTTGACCCTTTGCCATCTCACCCTGTTCGCTCAGTCCGTAATAAACCCTCGGATCGTGCATACCACGGAAAAGTCCGCGATTCATGTGCCGTCGCAGGAACCCGACGCGGCTTTGAAAAAGATTTACAGCAACCTGGGTACGTCGAAGACCGGCCTTTACGACGACACCAACGGCTGGCTCCTTGCGGGCCCAGGCGCCAACGGTGGCAGTCCCGTGTTCGTTGCAATGCCCTTTACCCCGAAATCCAACTCCCATGTTTCGCAGGTGCAGGTTGCCGTGCAGTGGAACGGTACCGGAGCCAACCAGGTGAATCTCAGCATCTATGAGGACACGAACGGCGTTCCGGGAACGCTGCTGGCGGGCCCTGTGACGGTAACAAATCTGCCCGAGTGGGGAACCTGCTGTACCCTTGCCGTCGCCAACTTTACTTCGGTTGCAGTCACCGGTAAAACCCAGTACTGGGTGGTTGCGGATACTCCCCTCACCGGAACCGGCAGCGACTTTTCTGGCGAGTGGGAGTTTGTTGTCCTACCCGCTCTTCCGCAGGCAGATAACTTCGGCACTGGTTGGCAGAGTTTCAATGGGACCTTTGAATCCGCCGGCGAAGTGCTCGGCACGATCCCATAGGACCTTACGCAGATTTCAGCTTTCTGAAATCTTCCGCGCCTCAAACTCAACGCCGCCGGCCCCAAGCTTTCGCAGGTAAACAAGCCTGCGAAGGCCGTGGGGCTGCGCAGTAATTCTCCGCGTACGGCACTTCCTAAGCGCAAAATTCTCATGCCTCTCATCCGCGGCTAACCGAATCGTCGTCTTCCGCGTCTAATTCTCCAGGGGAGCGGGTCTTTTCCGGAACCGAATCCCCTCTTCTCTCGTATCAAGTAGCAGACGGCAGCCAGACTTTCCGGCGGCCGGGGAAGCGTTGCGCTACGGACCGAATTTTTTAGACCAACCATGCGGATGCTCATCGAAATCGTTCGCCAGTCGCTGGCCACGCTCTGGGCCCACAAGCTGCGCTCGTTTCTCACCATGTTCGGCATTGCCTGGGGCGTCGGCTCGCTCCTGCTGCTGGTCGGCTTGGGCGAAGGTTTCCGCAGCGGACAGGAGAAGCAACTGAAGAACCTCGGCCAGGACATTATGTTCACCTTCCCTGGACGCATTCCCGCGGTCGAAGGCAGCACCCAATCCGGCCGCTATTACCATTTCACTTACGAGGATTACCTCGCCCTGCGCAGCCAAGCCCGCTCGCTCAAGTATGTATCGCCCGTGCTCAACCGCGAAGACATTCGCGCCGTCAGCGATTACGGTTCCACCAACGGCCAGGTCTTCGGCATCGCGCCCGAGTACAACCAAATCCGCAATGTCCCCGTCGGCCCGGGCCGCTGGTTCAACGATCGGGACAACGCCGAAACTCGCCGCGTCGCCGTCGTCGGCTGGGAGTTGCTTAAAAACATCTTCCCCGGTCGCCCCGCCGTGGGCTCGCCCATTCTGCTCAATGGCATTCGCTTTGAAATCGTCGGCGTCCTCAGCAAAGTCGGGCAGGACGGCAACAACGGCACCAATGGGCGCATCTTCCTTCCCATCGAAACCATGCGCAACTTATTTCGCCTGAAAGAGGAGAACAGCGAAGACGCCATCTCGTTCATCAATTACCGCCCCTTCGCGCCCGCCGATCATCTCGCCGCCAAAGCGGAAGTCCACGAAATTATTGCCCGCCGTCACGGCTTCAATCCCAAGCTCGAAGATTCGTTCGACGACTGGGACACCATCGAGGGCAACCGGCGTGTGTCCAAAATCTTCGACGCCATGGACTGGTTCCTCGGCGTGGTCGGCGTCATTACGCTGGCCCTCGGCGCCATCGGCATCATCAACATCATGCTCGTCTCCGTCACCGAACGCACCCGCGAGATCGGCTTGCGTAAAGCGCTCGGAGCCACGCATCGCGCGATCCTGACCCAGTTTTTTGTGGAAGGCGCGTTCCTCACCGCTCTTAGCGGAGGCATCGGCCTGGGCATCGCCACGGCATTAGTTACAATTCTCGCCGCCTTGCCCGCGCCCGAAGGATTCGACACGCCCCGCATCGTTCCATCGTCGGCGGCCATCGCCATTCTATCGCTCGCGATCGCCGGCATTGCCGCGGGACTGTATCCGGCGCGCCAGGCCGCCCTGCTGCAACCGGTGGAGGCTCTGCGCCAGGAGTAACTATAAATGTGTCGCTAATAGCGGCACTAATATCTTGTTTTGCATGGAAGGTTCGTATCAGGGCATCGCTTTAGCGATGCCGTAAGTCCAAGAAATAGGATGCCCCTTTAGGGGCTGGATATCCACTGTTTCGCTGCCCTCTCGGAGTAACTATGCTTCTCGAACTCGTCCGCCAGGCCTACGGCGCGCTGAAGTACAATCGTCGCCGCAGCATCCTCACCATGCTCGGCATGGCCTGGGGCATCGCCACCGTCGTGCTGCTCCTCGCCTACGGTTCCGGTTTCGAGCGCGGACTCTGGATCGCGTTCCGTTCCTGGGGCACGAACCTGGTCTTCATCTTCCCCGGACGCACCTCCCTGCAAGCCGGAGGCACCAAGGCCGGCAGCGAGATCAAGCTCACCGTCAACGATCTCGATTACCTGCAGGCCGAAGTGCCCTTGCTCAAGCGCATCTCGCCCGAATCCGCCAAGCAAAGCACCGTCGCCTATGGCACGCGCAGCGGCAGCTACGGAGTCAGCGGAGTCTATCCCTACTACCAGCACATGCGCCGCATGGATGTCTCCGACGGAACTTTCTTCACCGAATTCGACGAGAACACGCGCAGCCGCGTCGCCGTCCTCGGCGCCGACGTCAAGAAAAAGTTGTTCTCCGGCGAAAACGCGCTGGGCGAGAAAGTCCGGCTCGACGGCATTACTTATGAAGTCGTCGGCGTGCTCAAGCACGTCATCCAAAATGGCGACGACGACATGAACAGCCATATCTACATCCCGTTCAGCGCCATGAGCGATCTTATTGACACTTACTATCTCAACTCCGTCGCCATGGAGTACGAAGGCGACCACGTGAAAGTCGCCGAGGCCGTGCGCCGCTCCATGGCCTTCCACCATGACTTCGATCCCAAGGACAAGCGCGCCATCTTTGTCTTCGACGTTTTTGCCGACCTGCTCGACTTGCGCGTCATCACCACCGGCATCAAAATCCTGCTCGGCTTCATCGGACTGCTCACGCTCGGCATCGGCGGCGTCGGCCTCATGAACATCATGCTCGTCTCCGTCACCCAGCGCACCCGCGAGATCGGCGTCGAAAAAGCCCTCGGCGCCCGCGGCTGGCACATCTTGGTCCAGTTTCTCGCCGAAGCCTTGGCCATCACTTTTATCGGCGGACTCGCCGGCATCGTTCTCGCTTACATCGTTTCCTGGTCGGTCGGCTCGCTTACCCTCTGGAGCGCCTTCATGGAAAACGCCAGCGAAGGCGACATCCATCTCATCATCGATTCCACCACTCTGATCGCTTCCACTCTGATCCTGGGTTTCGTCGGCATCGTCAGCGGAATGGTACCCGCCATCAAAGCCTCCCGCCTCGATCCCATCGAAGCCCTGCGCTACGAATAGAGGCAGTTCTCAGTTCCCGGTTCTCAGTTCTCAACGGGGCATGGGGGTACTGAGAACTGAGAACCGGGAACTGAGAACTGCTCCGCCTGCGTACAATAAACCCGTGTCCGATTCCCTGCGGAAAGTCCTCGAACCCTAGCGCCGTGTCCCTCCGCCAACAAATCGAGCAAGAAATTCGCCAGCGCGGCCCCATCCCGTTTTCGCGCTTCATGCAGCTCTGCCTTTACGATCCATCTCATGGCTACTACTCTCGCAACGCCCAGCAATTTGGCAAAGCCGGAGACTTCTACACCTCGAGCGACGTTCACGCCGTCTTCGGACGCCTCCTCGCCCGCCAGTTCGACGAGATATGGCAAGCCCTCGACCGCTCCGCTCAAATCGAAATCCTCGAACTCGGCCCCGGTCGCGGCTTCTTCGCCCGCGACCTGCTCGATGGGTCGCGCAAAAAATTCCCCAACTTCTTCGCCGCCCTGACCTACACCTTGCTAGAGAGTTCGCCCGCATTGCGCGCCAAACTCCAAGAAACTCTGCGCGAGCATCTCGATTCCGGCAGAGCTCACGTAGGGGCGGACGCATTCGTCCGCCCAGCCGAGCGCAGCTCGGCCCCTGCCGGCGTTCATCGCACTCTCCCTTCCGAAACTCCCCTCATCGTCTTCGCCAACGAATTCTTCGACGCCCTGCCGGTCGAGATTCTGAGCCTACGCGGCAAACTCCACCTCGCGCTCGACGACCATCGATTGCGCGAAATCTGGCTCCCGCCCTTACCCGAAGAACTGGATTACCTCGACCGCTACGGCATCCATCCCGAAGCAAATGAGCGTATCGAAGTGCCCATCCAAGCCCAGCATTGGATGCTTCAAATCGCGCGCTCCATCGAACGCGGCGTGATCGTCGTGATCGACTACGGCTACACTCGCAACCAACAACTCGCGGGCCGCCATCGTGGCACGCTTATGGCGTATCAAAATCACTCGGTCAGTCCCGATCCCTATCACGCTCCCGGCGAGCAAGACCTCACCGCCCACGTTAACTTCACCGCGCTCGCAGCCGCCTGCGAGCAAGCAGACATGCAAGTAGAAAAGTTGCGCACCCAATCGCAATTCCTCATGGGCATTGGCGAGTCCACTCAATTTGCCGACGCCTTCGAAGATTGCCACATGCCGCAAGAACGCGCGAAAGTTGCCCTCCAGCTAAAACACCTTGTAACTCCCCTAGGCATGGGAGAAACATTTCAAGTCCTGATCGCCAGCCGAGCGATAGATCCCAGAAAAATAGCCGCCCTCAGCGGAATGAGGTTTGGAAGTAGTTCCTAGTTCTCAGTTCCCAGTTCTCAGTAACCCGCCGTCCAAGAACCTGTCCAAAACTGTTGGGCTTTGAAGGGTACGGGCTTCAGCCCGTACGTACGAACGCAAAATGATAGGGGCTTCAGCCCCTGAGGGGGCATGGCTTGCGAACCCATTCCCTCAGCGGCTGGAAGCCGCGTCGTTTTGTAGCCTTAACGGACGGGCTGAAGCCCGTCCCCTTCAAAGCGTGAATTTTTGGACAGGCTCCAAGAAAAAAAAGGCACCCACTTTTTTCTGAGAACTGAGGTAACAGGTACCAAAGTTGTGCCCCCTTTTCGTCGCTATTTAACATTCCTGAAATATCTTTGCAGTAAACTGCCGATAGATACGATATGGGATCCGTGCGCACATCCGCCTTCGCGCTGCCGTTGCAGGTCGCTGCCGTCTGTTACCGGCGGGTGAATTCGCACGCCGAGTTTCTGCTCGTCCATACCAACGGCGGCAGCAAGTGGACTTTTCCCAAGGGAGCCCCCGAACCTCGCCTCTCGCATAGCCAGGCCGCCGAACGCGAAGCTAAAGAAGAAGCGGGAGCCATCGGCGTCATCGAGCCCCGCCATTTCCACATCTACATCCACTCCAAGGGCGTTTTCTGGCAGGCGGGCGGCGTGCAGGAATACGTGGTCAAAGCTTTCTTGATGGACGTCCACCAGACCCGCCATCCCGACGAAGATAACCGCAATCCCACCTGGTTCGATGCGGAAAAAGCGCGCATCATCCTGGCCAAAGGCCGCGAAGTCAAATACGCTCACGAACTCCAAACCGTGATCGACCGCGCCCTCGAACACATCGGCGTCGCCCGCATGGCCACGGCCCGATAGTGCTTGTGTGGGGACGGGCGTCTCTCCCGTCCAGCCGAGCGCAGCTCGGCACTTGCATGGGTCACAGCAACTCCGGCCCACTCCAGATCATGCCCGCCGACGCGCTGTCACTGCCGCCCAATGCGATCCACTTCCTTCTTCAGCGCGAGGCGATCGAGGGCCGCCAAAGGCAGTGCAAGAAAAAGACTAATTCTCCGGCCAAGCACGAAAAACGCATCGCGAAACGCGCGCTCAATTTCAGCGGAGTCTCCTTGAACCGCGGCAGGATCGGGAACTCCCCAGTGCGCCGTCATCGGCTGTCCCGGCCACAGTGGACAAGTTTCCTTGGCAGCGTTATCGCAAACTGTGAAGACGAAATCCATCGCGGGAGCGCCCGGTCGTGAAAATTCATCCCAGCTCTTACTGCGCAGGCCAGTTGTGGACATGCGCGCCATGGCAAGCAGCTTCAGCGCCTCGGGACGAACCGTCCCCGAAGGCTGACTTCCGGCGCTGTAGGCGGTGAAGGCCGGCTTTCCTTTGTGGTTGAGAATTGCCTCGGCCATGATGGATCGCGCCGAGTTTCCCGTGCACAAGAACAGAACGTTGTAGTGAGCTTCCATGATCACCGTTTCGGTTTCACCGCGCGCACAAACGCGCTCATGAATTTCTCATCGACCTGCGCCGCGATCGCATCCACATCAATGCCCGACGAGGAGAGAAATTCGCGCGCATCTTCGATGCGATAAATTCGCGTCGGCTCCATCTCGATCTGCTCAAAACCGGCGGCGGCGAGCTTGCCGCGATATTCGGTTTCGTCCAGAGCGCCAGCGATGCAACCGACCCACGCCAACACACTCTGTCGCACCTCGGGCGCGATCTCCCCGCGCGTCACCACGTCCGAAACAGCAAACCGTCCTCCTGGCTTGAGTACGCGGAACGCCTCGCGCAACACGCGATCCTTGTCGGCGGAAAGATTGATCACGCAGTTGGAAATGACGACGTCAACCGTGTTGTCGGGCAGGGGAATGTTTTCGATCTCGCCCTTCAGGAATTCGACGTTCTCCGCGCCCGCCTTGCGTTTGTTTTCGTTCGCCAGCGCCAGCATTTCGTCCGTCATGTCGAGCCCGTAGGCTTTGCCGTTCGGCCCCACGCGCCGGGCGGAGAGCAGCACGTCGATGCCGCCTCCCGAGCCCAGATCGAGCACGGTCTCGCCGGGGTTTAATTTCGCCAGCGCGGTGGGGTTGCCGCATCCGAGCGAAGCCAGCATCGCTTCCTCGGGAATCTGCTGGGCTTGCGCCTCGTCGTAGAGATTCGAGGTGATCGGATCGCACGACAATTCGCTGGATGGCGCGCTTCCGCAGCAACAGCTGCCGCCACTTTTTACGCGCAAGGCCGCTAGTCCGTATTTTTCTTTTACCACTTCTTTGATGTCGACATCTATGTTGGGCATGATGGTTTCTCCTGAAATTGGTCGCGTGACTCATTGTGGTACTGGGAAGGGCACGGCTTCAGCCGCGCCGTTAGATCCGCCAAACAAGCGGCTTTAGCCGCTGAGGCTCTCGCTTCCCGACTTGAAAGACATTTATGAAACACGCACTAGTCGCACTTGCAAAGTTGAACGAGGTCCCGCGCCTTAAGCGCCTTGTTTCGGGTGCAGCACTCGGCGTACAGAAATTGCAGAATCTCGCGCAGCGCTTCTGTGTTGGCCGTGTAACGCAGAAATGTCCCCTTGCGCTCGACCCGTACCAGGTCTTCATTCTTGAGCTTGTCGAGATGGTGAGAAAGCGTGGAGCCGGGGATCTCGATCTCGTCCTGGATCTCGTTGACCACCAGACCCTCGGGATGCGCGGAGAGCAGCAATTGCATGATGCGCAGCCGCGGCTCGGTCCCCATGGCGGAAAACATATCGGCATAGCGGGCGACACGTTCACTGTTCTTCCGGAGCTTATTGGCGGCGCTGGCCATACTTCGATACTACTAGAAATATGAATTAATAGTCAAGATCAAAGAAGACGCCCATCGCTGATAGCTGGCAACTGACAACTGGCAACTAACCCCCGCTCCCATCCCGTATATTTAATAGAGACACCCTATGATCCAACTTTCCGGCGCTGGCAAGCGCTATGGCCACAAGCTCCTGTTCGAAAACGCCGACTGGATGATCACGCCAGAATCGCGCATCGGTCTTGTTGGCGCCAACGGCACCGGCAAGTCCACCGTCATGAAAATTCTTGGCGGGAGCGAGACGCTCGACTACGGCTCCATCTCGCGCGCCAAGGGTATCTCCACCGGATACCTTCCGCAAGACGGCCTCACGCTGACTGGTAAAACGATTTTCGCCGAGTGCATGTCCGTGTTTGCCGAACTCCACTCCATCGAAAAAGAAATGGAGGCGCTCACCCGCAGCATGTCGGAACTCGACCACGAGGGCCCCGAATATTCCGCCGTCGCCGACCGTTACCAAAAGCTCGAACACGAATTCGTCGCCCGCGACGGCTACACGCTCGAAGCCCAGGTCGGCATGGTGCTCACCGGACTCGGCTTCCACCGCGACGATTGGACGCGCCAAACGGAGGATTTTTCCGGCGGCTGGCAGATGCGCATCGCCCTCGCCAAACTCTTACTCCAAAAGCCCAATCTGCTGCTGCTCGACGAGCCCACCAACCATCTCGACCTCGAAGCCCGCAACTGGCTTGAGGAGTACCTTACCACCTATCCCTACGCTTACGTCATCATCTCGCACGACCGCTACTTCCTCGACATCACGGTCAAGCGCATCGTGGAAATCTGGAACAAACAGATGCACTTTTACGCCGGCAATTACGATCAGTACCTCGCCGCCAAGACCACGCGCAAGGAGCAGCTTGAATCGGCCTATAAGACGCAGCGCGACCGCATCGAGCAGCTCGAAGTTTTTATCAACCGCTTCCGCTACACCGCGACCAAAGCCAAGCAGGTGCAGAGCCGTATCAAAGAACTGGAAAAAATGGAGCGCATCCAAATCCCGGAAGAAGAGAAGACCGTCCACTTTTCCTTCCCGCAGCCGAAACCGAGCGGACGCATCGTCGCCGAATTCACCAGCGTCGCCAAGAGTTATGTAAAATCCCCACGTCTCGAAACCCGCGAGACGTGGGGCACCCAGCGTGGGACGAACGAACACAAGGTGTTTGAGAAAGTAAGTTTCATGATCGAGCGCGGCGAGCGCGTAGCGTTGGTCGGAGTCAACGGAGCCGGTAAGTCCACTCTGATCAAATTGCTGGCCAAGCAGGAGCCGCTCACCGCCGGCGAATACAAGCTCGGCCACAACGTCGAACCCGATTACTTCGCGCAGGACCAATACAAGGAACTCGACCCCGAAGCCCGCATCTTCGACGACCTCGGCGAACTCTCGCCCTCCTCGACGCAAACCCAGCTCCGCAGCCTGCTCGGTTGTTTTCTTTTTTCGGGAGACGATGTCTTCAAGCGCATCGGAGTCCTCTCCGGTGGCGAGCGCAATCGCTACGCCTTGCTGAAAATGCTGCTCCACCCCGCCAATTTCCTGCTGCTCGACGAGCCCACCAACCACCTCGATCTGCGCGCTAAGGACGTTCTGCTCGAAGCCCTGATGAAGTACACTGGCACGGTCGTCTTCGTTTCCCACGACCGCTACTTCATCGACAAGCTGGCCACGCGCGTCTTCGAAATCGGCGAGGGCAAAGTGGAAATCTATCCGGGGAATTACGAAGACTATCTCTGGCGCAAGCAACACCCAGTTGCCAGTAGCCAGTTGCCAGTGAGTTCTCAGGTTTCGGGGAGTTCTCAGTTCCCGGTTCTCAGTTCTCAGTCCCAACCCAACGGCCCGAACGGCGATGGAGTTGGCGCGGGTTCGCTCGCCGTCGAGCCCAAAGGCAAGCGGCTGAACCCGATCAAGCGCCAGCAGATGGAAGACCGTCTGCATGAAATCGAAGAAGAGATAGCCCGCGCCGAAGCCGCGATTGCCTTGTGTGAAACCCAGCTTCAGAGCTTTGTGAGCGTAGAGGAAACCCAGCGGCAGACGCTGGAAATGGCCCACCAGAAGAACGAGTTGCAGGGATTGATGAGGGAGTGGGAAGAACTATCGGGGGCGCTGGAAACCGCGGGCTAACCCTTTGCAGCGGGGCGAGACCTTCCTTGTAAAACGACGAAGTGTTTCACGTGAAACGTTATGCAGGTGATTATGTACGTATGAATGTGTACATAATAACGCTTCATGTGAAACAAACGACATGGGTTACGACGCGCCCGCCCAAGCGAAGCTTGGACGGGGCACCCTCGGGAATTTAGTCGGTCAGTCTAGGCCGGGCCAGCCCCCGTCTCTACGGGAAGATTGTTTGGGTTATTACTGGCAACTGAGAACTGGTTACTGCCCTATCCGCCCTGTTTCAACTCGACGAGCACCTGGCGTGCGATTTCCTTGAGGGTTTCGAAGACGCCCACGCCCTGGAAGGCAACGGCCTCGACGACCGGCTCGTTTTTCTTGCGCAGTTCCTTGGAGAGAGCGTCGGCAGGCAGGGCATTGGGCAGGTCGCGCTTATTCAGTTGCAGGACGTAGGGAATCTTGTTGAAATCGTAGCCGTGCTCGGTGAGGTTCGACATGAGGTTGTCGAGGGCTTCGACATTGGCGTCCTGGCGCTCCTGCTGGGAATCGGCGACGAAGACGATGCCGTCGACGCCGCGCAGAATGAGCTTGCGGCTGGCGTCGTAGAAGACCTGGCCGGGGACGGTATAGAGGTGAATGCGGGTCTTGAAGCCGCGCACCGAACCGAGATCGAGGGGCAGAAAATCGAAGAAGAGGGTGCGATCGGTCTCGGTGGCGAGCGAGATCATTTTGCCCTTTTGCTGCTCGGCTGTCTTCTGAAAGATGAATTGCAGATTCGTCGTCTTGCCGCCCAACCCGGCACCGTAGTAGACGATCTTACAGTTGATCTCGCGCGCTGCGAAGTTGATGAAACTCAAAAGGTTTCCTCAGAAACTCCAATGAAAAAGACTCTCGCGAACCGCTCCTGCAACGCGCGAGCCCATTGCCAATCCACCCGACTACAGAATGGGTTCCTGCTGTTTTTTATACCACACCGGAAGGTCATGGCGCTAAAACCAGTGGCCAGTGACCAGTGGCCAGTACCCAGTTTCCCGCCTGGAACGGCATACTGGCAACTGTGTACTGGCAACCGGCCACCGCTTATCGCGGCGTGGGCAGCGGATAATATCCGTGCTTGGCGTACACTTTCACGTCTGGACGGCGAACCCGGACTTCGATCTCCCGATACCCGCCGATGCTCAACTTGGGCGAATAACCCAAGGTGTACTGATTGCGGGCCTCTCCGATCACCTTGGCGTAAATCTGCTCGACGTCGGCTTGCGTCAACTCGCCGTACACCGTGCCTCCTCCCGTAGCGGAGACGTATTTGGGCAGAATGTCGCTGTAGCCCATTAGCGCGCGCGTCTTGGGCAGGTGGATGTGCTGGAGCCGGTCGTAAACCGGGATGGCGGCGCCTTCCACTCCGACGGCATAAACAGTAATGTTCTGGGTTTGCAGCACTTTCAGGGTGTCTTTGAAGCTGGCGGTCGAGCCGATCTCGCGTCCGTCGCTAATGATGAAGATGATCTTGCGGCGAGTGCGGTCGCGCTTGGAGAGATCGCGGGCCGCCAGCAGGATGGCGTCGTTCATGACGCGCGCAACCCTGGGCGGCGTGGAAACCGGGTTCACGGGAGAGTCGACCGGGATGCCATTGATGACCGGACCTTGCGGCCCCAGCGGCCCGCTGGTTACCGGAGGCCCATTATTTTCTCCGCTGTACGCTTTGACCTGGTTCAGGGCCACGGTCAATTGCTTGCCTACACCGGTAAAGTCGTCCACTCGGCCTGCCCTGCTGCTGTAGGTGTAGATGGCAACTTCATCGAACTGGCTGAAGGCCCCCTGTAAAGCCGAAAGTGTCGCCTGCACTTTTTTCAAACCTACGTCGGCCATGCCGGTATCGAAGATCACGGCCGCCGACAGGGCAAACGGATCGCTGGTGAAAAACTTCAGGGTCTGCGGCTGACCATTTTCCAGGACGGAAAAATCCTTCGGGCGCAAGCCGCCGATCAACCGGCCGTCGCTGTCTTTTACGGTGACCGGAACCATGACCAGATTTACGGTCTTCGTAATCGTGTAAAGGTCCTGGCCGGATTCCGCATCCTTGGGAACGCTGCCCGCGGGCACGGTTTTAACCTCGGGCATGGGCGGCGGGGTGGGCTTCTGGCCGGCTGGCTGGGCGGCCGCATCGGGAGCAGTCCGCGGCAGCTCTTTCGAGCCGGTGGTCACGCCGGCGCCGGAATTGTCCGCTGGCGGAGCTGCGGGCGTGGCGTTCTCGTCGTTAGAACTAGAACTAGAGCTAGAACTAGAATCAGGATTAGGCGCAGCCGGCCTGGCGCTGGGCGGCGGGATGGGACGCGTTGCCGAAGGAGCGTCGGGAATGTCGTCAGGCTTCTGCTGTGCCGCCGCGACGCCCGCCAGCAACACGCAGAGCAATAAAGACAGGGCCAGCCTTAGTACCACGCAAATTTTTGTGGACATCCCCGCAATCCTCTATCTTTCTTTTTCAAGCGCTTTAGCACTGGTTGTATAAATACCTCTTCACCCGGGAGTCATGTCCCTCAGGGGCTAAAGCCCGCATTTTTGCAACCCTAAACAGCACGGCAGAACAGGCTGCGGAAAAAGTCTTTTCCAAACAGGGGCCGTGACCTCAGCGGCTAAAGCCGCAGTCATAATAATGTACTTACCGCAGCGCTGAAGCGCTGCGCCACCCAAAATCAAGAGCAAAATCGACTTTTTCCTCAAGCTGTAAAGCCGTGCCCTACCTAAAACCAATTTATGCAACGAGCTCTTCAATCATTCAGATGCCCAAATGGGCCGCTTTGCTGCATCTAACCATTGCGGCCCTTTGCGGCCAGCAAGGAATAAACTAGCAAAGATATAGACTAGCAAAGTCTGGGGATAAAAACTCCGATGCCTACACTACTTTACAAATCGAGCCTGGCCGCGAGCGTCTTAGCCGTGGCCGTTTCCCTGTCGCTGCCCATGGGCGCGCAGAACCCGCCCGCTCCGGCAGCCGCCGCCGCGCAGAATTCGCCGGCGCGGATTCCCACTCCCCCTGCCGACGCCAACGCTCAGTCGCAGGACCAATCGATCGAGACGCTCAAGGTCAACGTCGAGATCGTGCAGTTGTTCTTCAACGTCAAAGACAAGCACGGTGCGCTCATTCCCAACCTTACCAAGGATAACTTCGACCTGTTCGAGGACGGGCAGCCGCAGACCATAAAGTATTTCAGCGCCGAATCCAATCTGCCGCTGACGCTGGGCATGATGATCGATTCGAGCGGCAGCCAGCAGCGCGTCCTCGAGATGGAAAAGGAAGTTGGCGGCTCGTTCTTGGAAGCGACGCTGCGGCCGAAAGACGAGGCGTTTGTCATCAGCTTCGATACCGATATTACGCTGCTGCAAGATTTCACCAGCTCGATCAGCCGGCTGAAACATGGGCTCAACGCAGCCCGCATCAACACCGGCGGGGTCAGTTGTTCGGGCGGGCCGATTGGGCCGCAAGGGCCGATTCCCTGCCCTTCGTCCGGCCCACGCGGCACGGCACTCTATGACGCCGTCTATCTCGCGTCGCACGACGAGTTCAGCCACGAAGTCGGACGCAAGGCGATGATCCTGCTCACCGACGGAGAAGACGAAGGCAGCCGCCTGAAGATCAAAGACGCCATCGAAGCCGCGCAGAAAGCCGACGCCATCTGCTACGTGCTGCTGATTGCCGATCGCGGCTTCTACGGCGGCTTCGGCTATCACGGCGACACCGAAATGAAAAAGCTCACCCAGGAAACGGGCGGGCGCGTGATTGAAGTTGGCAACAAGATTGAAAAACTCCGCCAGGCCTTTGAGCAGATTTCGCAGGAACTCCGCAGCCAATACAGCGCCGGTTACGTGCCCACGAACACCGCGCGCGACGGATCGTTTCGGAAAGTCGAGATCAAGCCGAAGCAGGGGGATTACAAAATCCAGGCCCGCAGCGGCTATTACGCCACGGCGCACCACGAAGAGTAGCCCGCGATTTTTCAGAGGCTGATTTAGGATAAGGATAAGGATCGATCATGGCCGTAATACAGCGCAGAAAAACTTTTAGCACGACGATTGGCGGGGTCCGCGTGGGCAGCGATGCGCCGATTATGGTGCAGTCGATGACCAACACCGACACGGCGGACGTTCCCGGCACGGTGAAACAGGTCGCGGCGCTGGCGAGGGCCGGCAGCGAAGTCGTGCGCGTCACCGTCAACAACGACGATGCCGCCAAGGCCATCCCTTATATCGTCGAAGGGCTGGAGAAGCAAGGCGTGCGCGTGCCCATTGTCGGCGACTTCCATTACAACGGACACTTGCTGCTGACGAAATATGCGGGCTGCGCCGAGGGTCTGGCCAAATACCGCATCAATCCGGGCAACGCCAGCATCGGACGCAAGAACGACGACAACTTCCGCACCATGATCGAAGTCGCCGCCAAGCACCAGAAACCGGTGCGCATCGGGGTGAATTGGGGATCGCTGGATCAATCGCTGCTGACAAAAATGATGGACGAGAACTCGCGCCTGGCGCAGCCGAAAGAGGCGCGCGACGTGACCATGGAAGCGATGGTCGTCAGCGCGTTGAACTCGGCGAAACTGGCCGAGCAGTACGGACTGCGCCCGGACCAGATTATTCTCAGCGCGAAGGTAAGCGGAGTGCAGGATTTAATCGACGTATATCGCGCGCTGGCCGCCCGCTGTGAATATCCGCTGCATCTGGGATTGACGGAAGCGGGCATGGGCGCGAAAGGCGTGGTGGCGTCGAGCGCGGCGATGGCTGTGCTGTTGCAGGAAGGCATCGGCGACACGATTCGGGTTTCGCTGACTCCCGTGCCCGGCGGCGATCGCAGCGAAGAAGTGCGCGTGGCGCAGCAAATCTTGCAGTCGCTCGGCATCCGCAGCTTCACGCCGCAAGTCACCGCTTGCCCCGGCTGCGGACGCACGACCAGCACGTTCTTCCAGGAAATGGCGGAGCAGATCCAAACTTATTTGCGCGAGCAAATGCCGGTCTGGAAACAGACGCACTCGGGTGTTGAAGAAATGAAAGTCGCGGTAATGGGCTGCATCGTCAACGGCCCCGGCGAATCGAAACACGCGAGCCTGGGAATTTCCCTGCCGGGCACGGCCGAAGACCCGAAGGCGCCCGTCTACGTGGATGGCCGGCTCTTTACCACGCTCAAAGGCGAAAAGATCGTCGCCGAGTTCATCAAGATTCTCGACGAATATGTCGAGTCCCACTACGCCGCGCGAATCTTAAATAAAGAAGAAGTCGGCGCCCGTGGCTGATCTAGCCTATCGCAGTTGAAACTTGAGCGGGCGCAGCGAGCGATCGTGAGCTGGCGAGCAGGCTGCGCGCGCAAGACATTAGAACTTTTTTCGAATTGCTATAAAGGGAACCTGGAACCTCTTCTTCCTCCTGTAGAGACGGGGCTTGCCCCGTCTCGCTCGCCCGCCGCCGGAGACGCGGCAAGCCGCGTCTCTACAGAAAATCGGAAAGTACATTAAGCCGTTTGTATTCAATGACTTGGTCTCGTCGATTGCGAAGAAGAATATGTCCTAAAGTTTTCACACGAGAGTGCCGATGGTATAGACAGGCCGCAGTAGGGCAATGCTACAGGGAAGGTTGAACCATGTCAGTGGATTCGATATCGGCGGCAAGCCTCAGTCAGTACGTTCTCTCGGCAAGCGACTCCAATCCGCTGAGTCAGGCGATGGATACGCTACAGAACAGTCTTGGGATGGGCGATTTGAAGGGCGCACAGGCGGCGTTTCAGACGGTGGAAAATCTGGACCAGAGCCTGGAAACCGCTATTGGAAGCAGTTCGTCGGACGGTTCTCAACTTTCCTCCGATCTAGTAACGCTGGGCAGCGCGCTCGGTTCGGGCAATCTCTCCTCCGCCGAGTCCGCTTTTACGACGGTCCAGAGCGACATGGATAACAGCACGTCGCCATCCGAGACCAACGAGACCAACGCCGCAACCCAATCCGAGCTGTTAGTGCAAGAACTGCTCAGCGCGGTGAGTATGAATAATGATTCTTCCAGCGCCTCGGATACCACGACTTCCGTGTTGGACGCAGTATACGGAAACCATAGCAACCTCAATATCTACGGATAGACAGGCTGCGGAAAAAGTCGTTCCCGAGCAAAAAACCGCGACCTCAGCGGCTAAAGCCGCATTCAAAACAATGCGCTTATCGCAGCGCTAAAGCGCTGCGCCACCCAAAAACATGGGCAAAGCTGAGTTTTTCCGCAGCCTGTAGAGCCCGATACTCTGAGACGACGATCAGTCACGGAGGGAATACTCGTCCGCCTGCCGAGGGCGAGACGCCCTCGGGACAGCCGGCAAGATGCCGGCGCTACAGTCCGGCTGCGGACGGTAATCATCATTCGGTCAGAGACCTAAGTACTGTGACCGTGTGATAAGTCGTACGGGGGAAAGTTAGTACGCTTTACACCCACCCAAGTTAGCGCCCAAAGAACGGGCGCGAACCTGGGGCACCAGCAGCGCACCGGGGGACCCCGATTTATCAGGGACACGCTCTCTGAAAAGAGCAATCTTTTGACCAACTGTCGCATTGTGTTGCATTAAATTGCCGCTGCACCTGCGTGCGCCCAATATATTCTCGGCGGCGCCCATTTTTGATTGTTTTCCACCAACCCACGGTATAGACTGCCGCGAGAGTATTCCCCCTGCCACCCGGGCCATGGTTCGGGCGGTTCAATCGGGCATGTGGACCAGATTCGAGGGCAGGTTCTGGTGCCATGCCACGGACCCAAGGATTTTGCAATACTCTGTGACCCAATAAGGAGAAATTGTGATTCGAAGATTAGGTGTACTCTTGCTCACTGCCGCCGCGATGGTGTTGGCCGTGAATACAGTTAGCCAGGCGCAGCCGCAGCCGCTATTGACGCGTCATGTGCGTGAAGCGACTCTCAGTGGAGAGGCGCGGCCCGTCGGGCGGCTCCCGGCGGCGCAATCCATGCGCTTTGACATTGTTCTGGCGTTGCGCCATCCGGTGGAGCTGCAAAATTTTCTGCAAGAAATCTACGATCCTTCCAGCCCCTCCTACCGGCATTTCGTCACGCCGCAAGAGTTCACGGCGCGGTTTGGCCCCAGCCAGGAAGATTATGACGCCGTGGTTCGTTTCGCGGAAGCGAACGGATTTACGGTGGCCGGCGGCTCGCGCGATGCCATGGATGTGCAGCTCAAGGGCACGGTGGCAGCCATCGAGGCAGCCTTCCATGTGACCATGGGCGTCTACCAGCATCCCACGGAAGACCGCACATTCTATGCTCCGGACCGGGAGCCGACGGTGGACTTGGCGTTTCCGCTGTGGCACATCTCGGGTTTGGATAACTATTCGATTCCGCGTCCCGCCCTCCACCATCGCGATCTGAATGTCAAACCCAATGCGACCACGGGCTCCTGTCCTGAAAAATCCTTTTGTGGCAGCGACATGCGGGCCGCCTACTACGGTGGAACGGCGCTCACCGGCGCGGGGCAGACGCTCGGGTTGCTGGAGTACGCCGGATACGACATCGCCGACGTGAATACGTACTTCAAGAATGCCAAGCAAACACTCAACGTCCCGATCGATGGCATTTCCACGGATGGAACCAGCCTGACCTGCCTCGCTGCAGAGGATTGCGACGATACGGAACAGACCCTTGACATCACGCAGGCGGTCTCCATGGCTCCGGGCCTGACAGCACTGTATGTGTACGTGAACAATTCCAACAGCGACACCGAACTATTGAGTGCCATGTCTACGGACACTCCGCTCCCTGCGCAATTGAGCAGTTCGTGGGGCTGGGGCCCGGCGGACTCCAGCACCGACGACCCTTACTTCGAGAAGTTTGCGGCGCAGGGGCAGACCTTCTTTACCGCGTCTGGCGACGATTCGGCGTGGTGCGCGTGGGAGTCGTCCTATCCGGGCTGTTATCCATGGCCGGCGGACGATGCGTATGTTGTCTCAGTCGGCGGCACGGACTTGACAACCTCCGGCGCGGGTGGCCCATGGGCATCGGAAACCGCTTGGGAAAATAGCGGCGGCGGCATCTCACCGGATAGCGTCGCGATCCCCTCATGGCAGCAGCTCGCGGGCGTAATTACCTCATCCAACGAGGGGTCCACGACCTTACGGAACGGCCCGGATGTCGCGGCAGAAGCCAACTTTGACTTCTACGTCTGTGCCGACCAAACCACTTGCACGGCAAACTATTGGGGCGGGACCAGTTTTGCGGCGCCGATGTGGGCGGGCTACATGGCCCTGGTCAATCAACAGGCGCTTATTAACGGCAATCCGGTGCTCGGCTTCATCAATCCGATCATCTATCCGTTGGGTCTGAGCTCGGGCTATGACGCCGATTTCCACGACATCACCAGCGGCAGTAACGGATATCCGGCAGTGAAAGGCTACGATTTGGCGACCGGATGGGGCAGCCCGAACGGCACCGGCCTGATCAACGCACTCGCCGCCACGCAGGTGGGCACACCAGCCGTCAGCTTCTCACCAGCGTCACTGACGTGGGGCAAAGTCATCGTGGGTGTGACAACCGTTGCGAAGTCCGTTACGGTCAAAAACACTGGAACCGCAACGCTGGACATCGGCAGCATCGAGCCCAGCGGCGACTTCGCTCTGGCAACGAGCACGAAGCCCTGCGGCAGCACGCTGGCTGCGGGAAAGAGTTGCGTCATCAAGGTCACCTTCACTCCAACGCAAGTTGGAGCGCGCGCTGGGGACATTACGATTAACGATAACGCTTCGGGCAGTCCACAGACCGTGCCACTGTCCGGCACCGGCACTGCCCAGGCCACGTTGACCCCTGCCACTGAGACCTACCCGGCGCGAACCGTGGGGACGACGAGTCTCGCGAGGGTGTTTACGCTTGCCAACAAGCAGAGCGTAGAGCTGACCGGCATCGCGATCTCGACCACCGGCGACTTCAGTGTCTCCACCACAACCTGCACGACCAACCTGTCCGCCAAGACCAGTTGCACAATCAGTGTGGTCTTCCAGCCAACCGCGACGGGCACGAGGACGGGGACGTTGCAAGTGGCCGACAGCGCTTTCGGCAGCCCGCAGACATCGAGTCTGACCGGCACGGGCAAGTAGAACATCCGCTGCCATCACCAGCCCCGCAGAAATGCGGGGCTTTTTTGTTGGTGCGTTCCATTTGTTGATGCGGTTCAGCGGACTTCGGGAGCGATTTTGCTCTTAGCCTTTGGCCTTTAGCTAGAGCGAAACCAGGGTTGCTGTATTCCGTGACAACTGCCGAGCTTTACTTGGCTGGGCGGACAAGAGTGTCCGCCCTACACGAATTCCTCTGTGTCTACGTGGTGGGTGAACGTTTCCGGCGATGAGAGAGTTGGATGAGAAAGCGGGAAGGTGTTTGGGGTGGGAAACGGGAATCGAACCCGCAACCGTCGGAGCCACAGTCCGATGCTCTACCAAGTTGAGCTATTCCCACCGCAGATGAGAGTATTATAACCCAACCCATTCACAGAAAAGCTAGTTAGTTAGAACGGCAGTTTGGCGCTGTGTCTGCGCGTATGCCTCAGTTTTGGTGCAATTTGCCGCAATCGTGCCCAAATCATGCCCGAAGCCTTGAGTAAGTTCCACTGCTGCTTGATTTTGCTTCGTGTCGAGTCTACTGGCAGCGTCGGCTAGATCGGCTTCGTCAACGATGTTGTATCGCTCGAAGACGGAGCGCGTCTTGTGACCGCTGATCCGCATGGCCACGCTCTCTTGAACGCCAAGCCTGCGAAGGTTTCGGACGCCGCTTCGTCGCAAGTCATGGAACAGGAGATCAGGCACACCGGCCCGTTTGCAAACGCTAGCCCAGATTTTGCGAAAGCCTGCGACCGGCTCGCCGTTTTCCCGCGTGAACACGAAGTCATCCGGTTTCTTGCCGATGATGCACGCGGTCAGCAGGGTTGCGACTTCGCGCGTCATCTTGACCACGCGGCCTTCGCCGTTCTTCGTCGTACCCGCTTCGAGTCGAATTGTGCCGGTCGCCAAGTCAATCTGCTTGACGCGCAGCGAGAGCAATTCGCCCTTGCGGAAAGCGAAACTGTAGGCCGTGGTCAACAGGGCGCGGAGCCAAAGCCCGACCTTGCTGCATTCCATCGCTAAGGGCGTGTACTGCGCGTCTTCGAGAAAACCCGTGCGCGGCGCGCTTTCCTTGTACATCGGCATTTCAGGACACGCTCTAACTTTCGGCGGCGTGCGTCTCATCGCGAGATGAAAAGCCCGCTTGAGAAAGGCCAGTTCTCGATTGATTGACGCGCCGCTCGCCTTCTCCGCTTCCCGCTTGGCGCAGTAGCGTTGCACCAGGTCGGTGTTCAGATCGTCGGCGGGCAGCTTGCGAAAGAACGGCTCCAGATGCTTTTTCCAGCGCCACTCTGCCGTCTTGATGCTCTTGCGGCCTTGTTGCCGGTATTCGGCGAACAGATCGGAGATCAGTTCATCGACTTTCACGTTGGTTCGTGCGATGTAGGTTTTCGTCTCGACTTCGGCGAGCCTACGCTTGAGCAGTTTTTCGGCGACCTTATGGTCAGTCGAATGGCTGCTTTCTCTCCGTGCGATGCCGCGCACGTAAAACTTGACCCACCAGACGGCAGAGCCATTCTGATAGATGCTGCCAGAGCCGCGCGGCCTTGGCGTTGCGTGTTCGTTCATAGTGTTCACTCCTTTCAGAAATTGAACACACGAGCCTGAATCAAGAGCGGAATTTGCGGCGATCACCGGAACGGCGATAATGGTGGGAGCCATATTCCTGTCCTTTTCAGGAGTGTGGTCAGTGGCAGGCGCGGTGCTGATTACACCGTCCTGCCACGCTTTGATTTTACTCTTTTCAACAAGCCTCTTCATTGCAATTACTCATCTTCGTCAGTGACCAGTTCTTCGTATTCAGTCATGACTTTGTGTTTCTTCGCCATCTCTACCAGATCGTCTAGGTCTAGGTTATACGGGTCAATCGAATTGCGATTGACGTTCAGCACGTAGAACAGTCCGAGACTTGACCGCGCGCGGCCTTCCCTCGTCTTTTTGACACTCATAGGAGAACCCTCTTCGCGTGTCAATGCGCGGCTAAGTCGTTGCATCAGCGCTCTTTCGGAAACTGGATACGGCATGTGGCTCAGATTTCGTAATGCCATTCGTAATACCTCCCATGAGCATTAGAGCACATAAGCATATAAGCAGTCAAGCATGAAATGCTCTCAGGGCAAACTCTTTCCGGCTTGGGCACAGTTCGGGCCGCGATTCGCCGTCAAGCGGCGGCGCGGGCCGCGTTTGCGCATCGTGTAGAAGTTTTTCCAGTGTGCCACTCCAGATCACCACGTCTGCAAGTTTGCAGGGGCAGCCGAATAACATTCCCTTGCTCCCGGTCGCTCCGTCTCGGCAATGCCGTTGTGCGCCTCGCGCACAGGGTCGCCAAGCGATTGTTGAGGGTTATTCGTAGCTAAGGCCGCATTTTCCGAAACACTGCCCAGGGGCTTCCTATTGCGAAATCTGCGACCGCACAATCGGCACTTCTTTTCGGCAACCGCTTGGCGTCTCTGCCGAGAAAGTTCCCGCGCGCATCCATCCGAGCAAGTGACCGCGCCCCGGCGTGCTCTCGCTCCGTCAATCTCGGCTCTGCAAAGAATGCAAAACATGCGTTACTCCACGTCTGCTAAGCGGACGCGCGGCCCTTTTCCCCCCCCGCGTGTACTTGTTAAGAAAATCAGGGTCGAGCTACTCGGATACCATGTCCAATGCTCCCTCTAATCGCCAGTGTTCTTGCGGGTTTGAGAGCGTGAGTGCCTCTTTTGTGCCCATTCTCTTTACTCCAAACTTCTTTTCGTTCGCTCGACCCACGCATCTAAATCGCGAATATCCAACAACCAAGGCGCATGGCCGCCTTCCGCAAGCCGGATCACCGGCAACCCTTCGCGCTGCACGATCACGCGCAGCGTTGCGGGACTGATAGACAGGTACTCGGACGCGGGCCGCAAGCGAAGCAACCGTCTCGCCGAATTGTCGCGCTTCGTCAAACGGCTGCTCCCTTTGCGAGTTGTCCAAAATTGGACGGCTGTAACTTCGGGTGACAGCGGTTGCAAACCAGATCGCCGTCAATCCGTTTCCACCACTCGGTTACCGGATGAACGTAGCAGCGCGGCGCTGGCGTCTGAGGTTTGCCATTTTTGATTTCAACGTCGCACGAAATTTCTGAGGATTTTCGCTCGCTAGGGAAACTTTGCTCACCCACTACGGGAGCCATGTCACCCACTACGGGCTTTTCCCTTTGCTCACCCACTACGGGAAAATCACAGTCACCCACTAAGCCAGTAGTGGGTGTTATTAGTGGGTGCTCCGTAGTGGGTGTGACGTTCTCGAACTCCCGTAGTGGGTGAGTGACTCGATATGTAGCTGCTCTCCGATGCGGAATGTAATCTCCGGCTCGGTGAAGTATCCCGGTCAGCACAGCCCGCTTACGGTAGGCTCGCGGTTGAGTCCAATCGCATCCGAGCAGATCGGCGATCCGTTTCAAAGGCAAGGCAACCGGCTGCCCTGGCCGAGCTAGCTGGAGTTCAAGCGCGAGCGCGACAAATCGCTCGTAATTTGAGCTGCAAATTTGCGCTTCAGTAGCTGCCCACGCTTGCTCTAACGGATCAGGGCCGCCAACCGGATAGCGCGAGACGGAAAGGGCTATTTGTCGAACCTCTTGCTCTGCTAGTGGCGGACGGCATCGGCGGGCGTTCCTTTCGAGTAACTCAATTTCAATCTCTGGCAGTGACAAGCCTTTCCGTCGGAGATAGCCGCCTGCTCGCGTCAGAGTGTCATTCCTTCGGCCTTCTGGAATAATGCCAACCTCTGCCGCTTGTATAGCGGGCCGCGCCGCGCTTGTGACCGTGACCCTTTCCAGTAACCATGCGGGCGCAGATGCAGGCGCGTGTCCGTTTAGCGGGCTTGTCCACTCGTAAAGCGCACCGCTCGGATGAATACTAGGCGGGCAGAGAACATATCCGCCTTCGCCGCGCACATCGAGACCAACGCCAAGTTTTCCCGCGCTGTTCCGAATTTCGCCGGTTGCTGGGTAGGAAAAATAGAAGTGCTTGCCGCGTGCGGTAGTGACGGCGAGTGTTCGCGTCCAATCCGCACCATACTGCGAAACCAGTAAGCAGAAAGACGCGCTGCCCGGCGAGCCGTCAACGTCGAGAATCCAAACTCCCGAATCAGCGCCACACGCGACGGCCCAGTTACAGCCCGCGTACTTCTGCGCCCATCGGCGGATTATGTCGGCATCGTATGACGCACGGCGCGGCCAGTCTCGAATCAGTGGAGTCTTGGCACGTTCGGCGCACGGCAGCAATCGCCAGCCCATCGCAGCCAAGCGCAGCACCGAATCTATGGGGCGCGGAGTCATTTTTTCGGCTCCGAAGATTCGCTACGTGCCTGCTCAATCCATCGCTTCGCACGTTCGAGCCGGTCAGCTTCGTCCGAGCGAAAGAACTGCGCGGATTGATCTTGCTTGTCGCGCTGATCGGTGTTATCTATGGGTTGTCTCTGCATGATCGTAAGTCCTTTTCGGCGTCCAACTCTCTCAGGGTGAGGACGCCGAAACCGTTTTTCCTTCAATCGGGCATTGTTTAGTCATACCCACTTCAAAAGCCTTATCCCTCGCGCCTTTCGGCGGGATAGTTGGATGTACTATCCCGTGCGCTCTTAGTAAGCCCCAAGCACGGGACGCGAAAGGAAAACCAACCCGAAAACCCTTCGCGGCCCGCTCCGTAGCGCGCGGCGTTCAGTACGTCGGCTGAAACACCCAAAAACCACGCAAGTTTTCGGACGAAAGTACCGCCGTACCTCAGCGAGCGTAGGAGGCGACACCCCCGCCGCGCTTCATATTGCCGGGGAGCGCGGGCTTGCCCGTTGCGCTCGGGAAAAAGCACCTCGCTCCCCGTGCCGCCCACGTGAGCGTGACGGCAAACTCAAAGCTCCGGCGAATGTTCCAGGCCTGTCTCGTCATCAAAGTAGGACTCGCCCCTCAATCGCTTCCGCAACACAAGCTCGACATCCGCCAAGCCGTTGAGTTTTGCGTCTTCCGCGAACGCTTTCTGTTGGAGGCGGCGCAACTCAGCGCGGGCCTGCGACTCATCAGCCTGCGCGGCTTCAAATCGTTTCTCGGCTTCGTCATATTCGCGCTGCCATTGGGCGAGGTCTGCGCGGGTAGGCCAATCGGCAACGTCGGGTGTCCGCGCTTCAATGGCTGTGAACAAGGCCCTCGCCTCGCCCGTTTTCTGAGCAAGTGACCGCACGATGCCGACTTGCTGGGTAGCAGCTCGAACACTTCTGTCGAGTACTTCCCTTTGCTCTCGGCAACGCGAGGCGGCGTTTTCATGGTCGATGGTCAACGCATCGACTTTCGTGTTGCGTACGTCGGCAAGGAACTGGCCCAGCCTTGCGGACAAATCGGCCAGCTCGCTCAGTAAATCAGCAGCGCGACTCTGCAACCCTTCATCGTTGCTCACGTCTGAGCCTACGATTGCTTCCGTTGCCGCGCTCAACAATTTCCGCGCCTGCGCATCGGCATTCACCTTCGGCTCTGGCGCTTCGACTACGGGCGGAAGTTCGCCAGCGGGAAGTGCTGTGGTGGACTCCGATGGTTCGGGCAAACTCTCGGCTTGCTCCAGTTGAGGAGTCCACAGCGGGTTAACGTATCCCAAATCGAAAGCTGGCGGTTGTGGAAACGTAGCGCGGTGAATTTGCTCCGTCTGCGAGGTATAAAAATTCGTCGGCGGCGAGATGGATGGCAGCCGCGTGCTCGGGGCCGACATTACAGCAGCGCGGCGCGTGCCATCACCGCCAAAAGAAAACACGGTTCTCCATCGGTCGCCGTTCATTTCTCACCTCGCGCAATCCGCTTCACCACGCGGTCAAGAACTTTTTCCGGGCCGCCGCCGCGTTCGAGTTCTTGACGGCTGGCTTCTAAATCCTGCCCTTGATGGAATCCGCAACTTTCGGCGGCGCGCTCGCGCATAATCTCGCCGGAGTCGCCGGACTCAGATGATGGAACATCAAAATGTCGAGCCTTTGAAGTTTTCATTTGTCCTCCGTGTTCGTGTTTCGCTCAAACTCCCCGTTCCATCCGTTTGGAATGTATGGAGCAGTCGCGTTTGGCCCATTATTTTCGATCAGTGTACCTTCCGAATCGTGCGAGTACGGCTGAGGTGTGTTGTTCTTTTCATTTGCCATTTGATCCTCCTGTTTTTGTGAAACCTCGAACAAAAAGTTCGTCTTCGATTTCGGAAATTCGTTGCCGGTTCGCGGGAGTGAAGCCTTTACACTTGGACGATTCGTCGCAATGATCGCGGCGTGGACACCGCAACCCGGCCCAGCGGCGAACCGTCGCAACGTCACCGCCTTCGCCTAGCCGCATAACCGGCGCGCGGAGTTCTTCGGACACTTCGCAGAGACGTTGACTCATGGCCGCACTCCGACACGGCGCAGGAATGCGCGATCACCGGCGCAGTGACGCCGCTGGACGCAGTCGAGAACCTTGTCGAGTGCATCATGCAATCGCTGGCGACGATGATCGTTGACAAGAGTGCGAAGCCTTTGCACGTCCGAATCTCCGGAGAGCTTCGCGCCGTAATTATTTGCGAGCCGATGCAGCGCGGAGAAGTCTTCGTCTATAACCTGCGCGTCCTGGCCTTGCGGCGGCGCGCCCGCGAAGATTTCCTTTTCCACCCTGTTTCTTCGTTCCTCGTCCGTTTCGTTTCTCCGCATATCACTTTCTCCCTGAGCATTGCTTCGCGTATCCCGTCACTCGCATCAGCGTGTCCCACCAGCGCTTTGCCTGCGCACGGCGGGCCGGGTCTTTGTCGGTGCGAGAGATTGAGGCCAGTTCTTTCGCCATCTTCCCCACGTCTTTCACAAGCTGCTTCGCTTCTTCGTCGGTCAACATGACTTTCCCTCTCAGTTTGGGCAGATTTCGGGCCGATTCTGACTAAGTACCTCAAAAGCCGCGCCAGTAGCGGGGTTTGCCGCGTTATTTAGAGACGTTGGAGTAGCAATCCTATGCTCTTCAAGGACTGGCACTGCAACGGCGGCGAACAATTCGTGTAGCCGCGACCCATCGCTAGAACGAATTGTCTGTATCGCAGCGTCAAGGATCGGATGCGGCCCGCCTGCCATTAACTCTTCGTAACCCCCGGTAACAAGCCGCGCCGTGGTCATGCTGGAACGAAACTCACCGCCGTCCGCCAGTTGCCAGATCGTATCCTTCGGCAACCGCGCTTCAATCTCATCGAGCCGTTTCATGTAATCCATAGTTTTCTCCGTTTAGGCGCGCGTCTTGCGTTCAAGTTCCATAATGCGATCTTGAATGTCTTCCAGTTCGCTCGCCCGCAGTGCCGAATCGAGAATCTTAGAAGCCGCTGAAACGCGAACAGCGGGCGGAGTCTCCTCATCCTTGGCGATGCCGTACAACAGGTGAACGCATTCGAGGCAGCAGCGCCGCAACTCTGCCGTGGCCACTCCGAGAATTCGAGACCGAGCCTCGCGGTAGACTTTCTGAAACTCAGGCAGCGTCATCCAACGGCGCAAAGTCGAAAAGGCGATGCCAGCATTCGCCGCTGCTTCGGGAAGTGTCGGATGGGCGAGTAATGCGGCAATAGCGAGTTCCATTTTTCGCGTGACCTTTTGGCCGTGTCCGCCGCTCACAAACTGCCTTTCTGTTGCCTACCTGTGCATCGTGGTTTGCCCGCAGACTCGATTCCTTTGATTGTGTCGAGTGAAATCAGCCTGCGACAGCCAACTCGCACGGTCGGCAATTGGCCGCAGCGGATCATTCGCCGGATCGTCATGACGTGGCGATTCCAGCGCTGTGCCACTACTTTCGGCGGGAAGAGAATCGGCTCGGTTTGTGCAGCTTTTGTATCCATTGTGCCCTTTCGATTCCCAGAGTAACCTATAGTGAAAATAATTATTTAGCAATTAAACGTGTGAATAGATATAATGTTTGTATGAGACGCCGAATCGAACCAATCCTGATCACTGAATTAGGCAAGCCGGACCTGCAACGCATCGTTGACGCGCTCAACTCCGAGACGAAACCGCTGCTCCGCGATCAGCTGCGGGCGCTGATTGAGACGTGGTTCGCGTCCGGACCAAACCTTCAGGTGATGATGTACAGAGACCCCTTGCTAGCAGCGCGGCTCCGCAGAGTGTGGCAGGCAGAGTATCGGCCCCAGGCATCTGGCAGAGCGCATTTAGAGCTGATTGAAGGATCGCCGCTGACGAGTACCGAGATGTATGCGCACTATCGCAGCAAGGATCTGGCTGAGGGGAAAGCTGCATTCGAGGCGCAGAAAGACGCGCTCCTGCTCTTCGCGGGGTTCACCCTAAATCCGTATTGCGATTGGTTGGGCCGCTGCCAGAGAGCAGTGGAAAAGTGTGGCCGGTACTTCGTGAAGACGAGAACCGGAAAAACCGAGAGCAAGTATTGTTCGCCACGGTGTCACCGCTTCGGCACTGGCGAAGCTAGCTATGCGAGCGACCGCAAAGGCAAGTTGCAAAGAGCCCAGCGAGCGGTAGAGCGCTATTCAAGGCTCAAACGCGCACCCAAGCTGGAGTGGAAGGAATGGGTTTCTGATGCAGCGGGCGTCACTCTCAACTTTCTGACTCATGCTGTCGCTAAAGAAGACTTGCGCCCGCCGACCTAAGACGCCCGCTAGCGCGCCTGCGTATTTGCAGATAACCTTGACGAATCGCTCACACTGCTTATGGAGCGGACAGTAGGAAGGTGGCCATGAATGATCGAAGGCAAATGGGCAATTTATATCAAAAAAATAGTGAAGGGTGATGTACCGACTTGGGACTGGGTAAGATTCGATAATGAGAAGATGTTTTCCTCGGAAGAGGAATGCAAGAAACGAGTGGATGCACTCAACAGTGGCAATCCGGATGAGCCTTACTCTTGCCAACCCTTAGAGGGGTCATTTGCGCCAAGAAGACGCCCGTAAAAATCTGACTTCCGAGCAACTCCCGCAAGCTGGCCGAATCGTGCCCAAACTCTGCCTATTGGCTCGGAAAAAGAGGGAATAAGACGGCACAAGACGACTCACAGCACGGCGGACAGTTTTCCGAGTAACTCTCTGAAAAGCCGCATATTTACTGGGGTTTTGCGAGAAAAGAGAATGGGTCAGGCTCGGGAGCCACAGTCCGATGCTCTACCAAGTTGAGCTATTCCCACCGCAAGCAACGATTATAGCAATTACGGCGGGAATGTGACGCTCGTCTGCCTCGCCTCTTGCCGCCGCTACGGTCTTCCCATGCCCATGTACTGGAAGCCCATGGCGCGGAGGCGCGAGGAGTCGAGCAGGTTCTTGGTGTCGACGATGATCGGGTGTTTCACGAGGTGGCGAATCTTGGTGAAATCGAGGGTGCGAAATTCAGGCCAGCCGGTGGCGACGACCAGCGCGTCGACGCCTTCGGCGACTCCGTAGGCGGATTCGAAGTACCTCACCATGCCGTTGAGTTGCAGGCGGGCATCGGGAATCGCGACTGGGTCGTAGGCGCGCACGCGGGCGCCGCCGGCGAGCAAGTTCTGCGCCAGTTGCAGCGAGGCCGATCCGGCAACGGAGTTGGTGTTGGGCTTGAAAGCCAGACCCAGAATACCGACGTCTCTGTTCTGCACGCTGTTCTGCACGCTATCGATGGCAGCGGCCACTTTGTGAAAAAGCCGGTCCGCCAGTTTCATATTCACCTCGCGGGCGGCGTTGAGCACTTTCAGATCGACATGGTTTTCCAGCGCCAGGCCGGTGAGCGATTCCATATCGCTCTCGGCGAAAATTCCACCCATGCCGGCGCCGGGTTGCAAACAGCGCGGGGCAATTTTTTTGTCGAGCCCGAGGGCCAGCGACAGGCTGACGGCATCGGCGTTGACGTGTTCGCAGAGGCTGGCAATTTCGTTGATGAAAGAAATTTTGGTGGCGACAAACGCCGTGGTGGCTTCGCGGGCCAGTTCCGCCGTTTCAAAATTGGTGACCAGCACGGGAACGCCGCGCATGACCAGGGGATGAAAAATCTGCTTCAGCGAAGTAACGGCCTCGCTCGAAGACGTGCCGAGAATGATGCGGTCGGGCCAGTTGAAGTCTTCGACCGCGCAGCCGTTGGTAAAGAACATGGGCTGACAGACGAGCAGGCTCTTGATGCCTTTATCTTGCAGCATTTTTTCAATCTGCCGGGTCGAACCCACGCGGACTGGAGTGACCAGCGAGAGCACCTGAAAGCGGCCCGCGGCGCTGGCCAGACGGAGCGCGAGTTCCTGAAGTCCTTGGGCGGAATCCTCGGCGAGAAAAATCACTTGTGCTTTGCGCGCCAATTCTTCCGGGTCCGAGGAATACACGAGCCGGCCGGAACGCACATTGCGGCGAATGACTTCCTGAAGATTTTTTTCAAAAAAAGGAATGTTGCCCTTGGCAATTTCCGCGATGCGGGAGCTGTCGGCGTGACAGCACCAAACGGGTGTGCCGAAGTCGGCGAGGCAGGCGGAGATGACAGTGGCGAGGTAGCCGGATCCATAAACCCCGATTTGCATAATCTCTCTCTCGATCGAACCCGCAGCCTGGGATCCGGCGCGTGGTGTGCAGTCCGTTACATTCATGGTAATCCGTCCAATGAACTTGGCAACGGTCAGAAAGTACATGTCCCATCGGCCAGTGAACTGGGCGCGAGTGGCGGGTTTTGAGGGATTATTACGAATTGAGTTACAGACAGTGCTGCGAAACTTGTCGCGGACGTGTTTTACCTGGCTACGGTTTTGAGGGCGATGGGACGCGGCCTAACGGCAGCAGGGCCACATCCTGCCAGCGCACGCCAGCCTCGCGGACGAACACCAACTCCTCCACCTGGACCTGGCGTTGGCCCGGGAACTGCGCCCAGCGCTCGCGGGCGAGCAGGCGCGCGGCGCGAGCCTGGCCGTCCAGCTCCGTTTTCAGAATGGTGAGATGCGGAATATAAGGCCAACTCTCTTCGCAGCGCAGGCCGTTCCCATTGAGCCGATAGTGCAGGTCGCGCATCCGGGCGGCAGCTTCCCGCACTTCGATGAACACGGTGGGAGTAGTGGGCAGAAATGTCTCCACATCGCCCAGACCGACGCTGAACGGGGCGACGTGGCCGCAAGCCTCTTGCATAAATTCCAGCGCCGCCGCTTCGGTTCCGGTCAGCTCGCGCGGAGGAAGAATGGTGAGATGGGCCGGCATGTGAGGCAAAGTCGGGTGGAGCTCCCGGCGCAGTTGTTCCACAAACTCGCCAACCGGATCCCGTACGTAGGCCACCAACGCGTAGAGTGAACTGGACATGACTTCCGAAGAGAAAATTATAGCCTGAGCGCGGCCTGTGGGGGCAGTCCACCTTTAGGGAGTGTCACGAAGGTCACCGGCGGCGCGCCAAGGCTAAATCGATTTACAGCCCAAGAATAGAGCAGCAATCGCGCGATGCGGCATTCGGTGGAGGGACGGGTGAGACGCCCGGCCCTCCAGCAACACGGTTGGATCGGTTTTCGCCTTACAAGCTCTCAAGCGCCAGCTTCAGGTAGTCCCAGAAACTCTGGACCGACGAAATCTCGACGCGCTCGTTCGGACTGTGAGGACTCTCGATGGTCGGGCCGAAAGAAATCATCTCCATGCCGGGATACTTTTCGCCAATGACGCCGCACTCCAAGCCAGCGTGCATGGCCATGAGTTTGGCCGGTACGCCGAAGAGTTTCTTGTGGACTTCCTGGAGCTTGCGCACGATTTCGCTGTTGGGCTCCGGCTTCCAGCCGGGATATTTGCCGGCGTGCTCCACTTCAAAGCCCGCCAAGCGGCAAACGGTCGCAACCATGCGAGCGGCAGCCATCATGCTGCTCTCGATGGCGCTGCGCTGACTGGTGACAATCTCGACCACGCCGTCTTTGGTGGTGACGGTCGCGAGGTTGGTGGAAGTCTGGACCAGGCCCGGAACGTCGGGGCTCATGGCAACGACCCCATGATGCAAGCTGGCGAGCAGGGCCACGGTTTGTTTCGCGCCGGCCGCGTCGAGTACGTTGGCCGGACGTTGGGCTTTTTCGACCGTGATTTGCAACCCGGAATCGAATGCACCTAAGTCGGTCTTATAACTGGTTTCGGCTGTAGTTACCAGCGATCTTAGTTCACTTTCGCGAGCGGGATCGGCGAGCACTATGGCCGCGGCTTCGCGTGGGATCGCATTCTGCGCGCTGCCGCCGTTGACTTCGGCGATTTCGACGGGAAGGCGATCGAGCATAACCTGAAGAACGCCGCCGAGGATGCGCAGCGCATTGCCGCGTCCCTGATGAATGTCGACGCCGGAGTGTCCGCCTTTCAGGCCAGCGACCTTGATACGCCAGGCCGATCCGGCGCCAGCCGGACGGAGCGCGATCTTGCGTCGAGCCGTCGTTTTGATGCCGCCCGAGCAGCCGATGCAGAGCGTTCCTTTGTCTTCGTTATCGAGGTTGAGGAAATATTTGGATTTGAGGACGCCAGAGGGAAACTCGGAAGCGCCGGTGAGTCCTGTCTCTTCGTCAATGGTGAAAGCGAACTCAAGCGGGCCGTGGGCGATGTCATTGCTCTCCATGACGGCCAGCGACGCGGCCACGCCGACTCCGTTGTCGGCGCCGAGGGTCGTGCCATCGGCCTTGAGCCAGTCGCCGTCGCGGATGACCTTGATGGGATCGGTATCGAAGTTATGGACGGTGCCTTCGTTCTTCTCGCACACCATGTCGAGGTGGCCCTGAAGAAGGGCTGTGGGCGCGGCTTCGCGTCCGGGCCGCGCGGGTTTACGGACCACGAGATTGCCGACGGCGTCCACGGTGGATTCGAGGCCGAGCTTGGTGGCCAGCGCGTGGATGTAGTCGCGCGCCGCGGCCTCTTTGGTGGAGGCGCGAGGAATGGACGCCAATTTGTCGAAGTGCTTCCATACGGCTTGAGGTTCCAGGTTCGCGAGGGCGGGGTTCATGACACGCTCCGTAAGATAAAAAGTCTTGAGAAAAGTTTCACGCAAGTTTCGACCTATCATACAGCGCGGGTCGAATGCTGGCGAGAGCGGATGGATGGAGAGCGCGACCTCAGCGGCTAAAGCCGCATGTTTGGCGGGGCTTAACGGCACGGCTGAAGAGGCTGCGGAAAAAGTCATCGAGCGCGCGAAAAGCACACCTCAGGCGCTGAAGCGCGGACACATTTTGAACGACTTAGCGGCACGAGTAAACTCGTGCCCTTCCCAAAACCCGTCCGAATCGGAGTTTTTCCACAAGCTGTGAAGCCGCGCCCTACCCAACGCTACGCTACGACAAATTCATCGGAGATTCCCGAGACCGGCTCACCTGCTAAACTCTTTGCAGAAGCGCGCTGAACTCAGCCGTCGATCGGAGCATCGAAACTAACGTGTTTCCCAGACTTTTTCACATTGGCAATTTCTACCTGCCCACTTACGGGTTTCTCGTCGCCTCGGGCGTGCTGGTCGGCCTTTGGATCAGCGTGCGCAATTCGGAAAAGCATGGCATCAATGGCGACGATGCCTGGAACCTGGGCATTCTGATTGTTCTCGCCGGATTGATCGGGGCGAAGATTCTTTACATCATCAACGACTGGAGCGCGTACGCCAACGACTGGCGCGAGATTTTCAGCGTCAACACGCTGCAAGCGGGAGGCGTATTTTCCGGCGGGCTGATAGCCGCGATGCTCACGGCGATCTGGTACATGCGACGCCACCACATGCCGGCGCTCGGCACGACCGACGCTTTCGCCCCAGGGCTGGCCTTTGGCCACGTCCTCGGACGCTTTGGTTGCTTCTCGGCCGGATGCTGCTATGGCAAACCGACGAGTCATTTCTGGGGCGTCATCTTTACAAATCCTTTGGCGAAGGCGATTAGTGGAACTCCGCTGGGCGTCAGGATTGAACCGACGCAGCTCATCGAAGCGGCCGCCGAGTTTTGCAATTTTCTGCTGCTGACCTGGCTGCTCAAGCGCAAGCGCTTCGATGGGCAGGTATTTGGCAGCTTTATGGTCCTTTACGGAGTCGAGCGTTACTTCATGGAGTTTCTGCGTGACGATCCCGGACGCGGCGAAGTCTTCGGCGGCCTGATGACGGGAACGCAGTTGATTTCGATTCTGCTGGTCATCGGCGGCGGATTGATCTGGTGGCTGAGGAGCGGGACTCAGCCGTCAGCCGTCAGGACTCAGAAATCGCGCTCTGGGGTGTAGGTCTGTTAGGTAGTGTTCCCGGCGGTAGTTCGCATAGTTACACCCGTAACTTGCTGCGCAGTTCGCCCATCCTTACCCTCGCTCTGGGGGATAGTCATGTTCCATCGAATGCGAACTGTCGTTCTCGTTTCTTTTGTTATCGCGCTTCTTTCTTTGCCACTTGCCGGACAAACTCAACAGAAGAATGCTCGAGAAGATCCCGGCTGGCGCATTGAGCCGGAAAATATCAACATTCAGGTGGAAAACGACCGCACCCTGCAATTGTTGGATGACTCTGCGCAGGAACTCCATGACGCTGTGTGGTCTGTGGATGATCCCGCTTTGGCGACGATTCGGGAAGAAGACGGTCGTGCAGTGCTGCACGCGACAGCAGTCGGAACCGTGATAGTAAACGCTTCCTGGCACGGAGAAATACGCACCCGCGAGATCAAGATTTGGTCAGCTATTAGACCTCTGCCAGGGGGAACGACTAATTACTCCACGCATGATTTCGGTGGCCGCAGCATTGGCATACTGCCGGCCGTTCCAACGGCCGACGGACCCAATCTCTACTCGGTGGACGAATTTCCCAACGGAAGCATTTACCTTCTCGCCATGCGCGAAGATGGCATTCAGGTCTGGTCCTGGCTCCTCCCGGAGGCGACCCACAACGTGGAGCTGATTTGCGGCGACTGGCTGGGTGGCGCCCTGATCAGTGCCAACCGCGATGACTCTTACACACTTTATGCCGTCGGCAAAGATGGAGAGTTGCGCTGGCAGCGCACCATGAAAGGTGCCCGCAAAGGTCTGGCAGACAGCACAGACCACCTCGTTCACGTCGTCAATCAGTCTACGGACGGGAACAACGTGACGGTGATTGGTATCGGCGAAGACACAGGAACCAAGTACTTCGAACTTGCGGTGCCTGTTTCCCATGAGAAACAAATCAATCTGCGAAGAGAAGGAACAAAAATCTCGTGCGCGAATGGCACTGTCTCTAATCCGATGCACGCCATGGCTAGCCGAATTATGGTGAACATGGATGGGAACGCTTATCTGGCCTTCACGCAAAGGGAATGGGCGCTCACAACCGCAGAATGCACACCAGGACAAGCGATTGATCCGAAAGACGTAACTCTCACCCGCGACGACAAACTTGTACTTTGGAAAATTGACCCCGACGGCTCATACAGCACGGTTGTTGTCGAAGAAACCAAAGCCAAGCAACCGCTATCGGTGCCAGCAACCTTGGTTTCGCCTACCAACGCTATCATTACCGATAATATGAACGGTACATTGATTTCAGTACGCCAATCTCACAACGTCGCCTTCAGCAGTGGAAATGAACCGGCAGATGAGTTTGTTTATCGTGTCAACCAAAACGGCGAGCTGGTTTTTAAATTCCCACTTCCGAAGTATTCCGGCCCCCTGAAAGACGACATGATAAGTGGTGATGACAATGTAGCATTTGCTACCAGAGGTAGATTTCTCATCGCTTTTAGCCTTATCAGTGGAAAAGAATTATGGCGTTGGGAATCAACTGAACCGGAAATTTCCGTCTTCGTTTCGATCGCTAACGGAGGATGCATGGTTCAGACTCCTACGGTTGTGGTAGCGGTCAACAGTAGTACCAAGGCAAAAACAGTCTTCAACGGCAAGGCCATGATGGACTGGTATGGTCACTTGTACCGTAAGGTAGATTGAGATCGGGCCGGTAGAACGTCGAACCGAGATTCTACATTCTCCTTGCATTTGCCAGCTGATTGCTAAATGCTAAGTGCTGAATGCTCGATTTTCCCCTCACTCTGACCGCATCCCCCGAAGCCGCGGGACAACGCCTGGATCAATATCTCGCGACGCAGCTCTCTGAAGTCAATCAGACAGAGGTCAGCCGCGCCCGCGTGCAGCAACTCATCGCCAAGGGTGAGGTGCTGGTGAACGGGGCGGCGGCGAAAGCGTCGCTGCGGCTGAAGGGTGATGACCAGATTACGGTGAGCGGGCCGCCGCAGGCTCCGCCGCTGCGCGCCATTGCGGAAGAGATTGCGCTCGACATCGTCTATGAAGACGACGACCTGGCCATCGTCAACAAGCCCGCGGGAATGATGGTCCACGCGGGCGCGGGAGCGACCGACGACGAGCGCAATCGCGGCACGCTGGTCAACGCGCTGTTGCATCACTTTGGCAAGCTCTCGGCGGTCGGCGGCGCACTGCGTCCGGGCATCGTGCATCGCCTGGATCGGGCGACCAGCGGGCTGATGGTGGTGGCGAAGAACGACGAAGCGCACCGGCGGCTGGCCAAGCAGTTCAGCGGACGCGAGGTGCACAAGACGTACATCGCGCTGGTCCACGGCTGGCCGAAGCAGGAGCGCGGCACGATTCAAAGCGCCATCAGCCGCCACACGCAGCGCCGCACGCGCATGACGACGCAGGGCTTCGGTGGCCGCGAGGCGGTGACGCATTACGTGGTGAAGCGGAAGATCGACGCGCCTTACGGCAAGTTCGCGCTGATCGAGGTCAAGATCGAGACCGGGCGCACGCACCAGATTCGCGTGCATATGTCGTCGCTCGGGCATCCGGTGGTGGGCGACGCGCTCTATGGCGCGCCGGGCGAATTGCGGTCGCAGTCGAACAAGCGGCGCTCGGCTGGCATGCCGGCGACGCTGGCGCTTGATCGAAATTTTCTGCATTCGGCCGCGCTCGAATTGACGCATCCGCGGACCAAGGAGTTACTCAAGTTTTCCCGCCCATTACCGGAGGAACTGGAAAACTTGCTCGATAGCTTGGAGAATGCCCGGCAAGAAGGCCCCCGGCTGGAGCCTGGCCGGTAAGCAGGCCGCGAAAAGTGTCGATGTTCGATGACCAGCCCCTGAAGGGGCGTCCGATTTCGCAAGACTTGCGGTATCGCTAAGGAATCTCTGATTAAGTCTTCGTGGGCGAGACGGGATGTGTTGAGAGCGCGGCCCGCAGCGGCTAAAGCCGCTTATATAGCGAGTTCTAACGGCATGGCTGAAGCCATGCCCTACCCAAAACCGCTCACAAGCGAACTTAATCAGAGGTTCCCTAAAGCGATACCCCGATACGAATCGGTTTTTTCGCAACCTACCGGAACCTGCTCAGTAAGAGCGAACCGCCGCCCGAGCGTGGGGCTGCGGGCTATAATGAAAGAACGAATTCCGAGCCCATGGTCCCGATGAAATCGCGCATCTTATTGCTTTTGGTTGCTTGTCTTGCGCTGGCTGGTTTGCCGATCGGCCAAACGACGCCGGCTGCCCCGCCGGCTGCGGCACAGAACCCGCCCGCGAAAACGAGCGCCCCGCCTCAGGGCCAGACGCAGACTCCGGCAGCAGCGCCGCCAAGCGGGCAGGCGCCTGGGGAAACTCCAGCGAAGTCCGAGCCCGATGAGTCGGTCGCGACCATCGTGCATGTGGTCAACGAAGTTCGCGTGGTGTTCACGGTGACCGACCGGCACGGCCGTTACATCAAGGACCTGAAGAGCGACGCCTTTAGAGTGATCGACGATAACAAGCCGGCGGAATTGCGCAGCTTCCGCAACGAGACCGATCTGCCGCTGCAAGTGGGCTTGCTGGTGGATGCGAGCAACTCGGTGCGTGACCGCTTCAAGTTCGAGCAGGAAGCGGCCATCGAATTTCTGAACTCGATCATTCGTCCGCGCTACGACAAAGCGTTTGTGGTCGGCTTCGACTCGACGCCGGAAGTTACGCAGGATTTCACCGATAACACGGAAAATCTTTCGACCGGCGTGCGCATGTTAAGGGCGGGCGGGGGCACGGCGATGTACGACGCGCTCTACTTCGCCTGCCGCGACAAGCTGATGAAGCAGGAGCAGACGGGGTCGGTGCGCCGCGCCATCATTCTGTTGAGCGATGGCGAAGACAATTCCAGCCATGTGTCGCGCGAGGAGGCCATCGAAATGGCGGAGCGCGCGGACGCCATCGTCTACACCATCAGCACCAATATCAGCGGCACCAAAGGCAAGGGCGACAAGGTGCTGGAGCGCATCGCGGAAGCGACCGGTGGCCGCGCGTTTTTTCCCTTCCAGATGCGCGACGTGGCGGACGCGTTTTTCTCCATCCAGGAGGAGTTACGCAGCCAATACGCGGTGGCTTACAAGCCGGCGAATTTTGTAGCCGATGGACACTACCGCACGATCGAAATCCTGGCGCAGGACAAGAACCTGAAAGTACGCACCCGCAAGGGCTACTACGCTCCGAAGCAGTAACTCCGAGGCGCGGTGAGCGGTAAGTGAAAACGCCGGGAATCCGAATCCGATTCCCGGCGTTGTTTCCTGCTCTGACGTTTTATCCTGCCCGGCCCTTATTTTTTGGGACTGAACTTGTGCGTGGTTCTAGCGTGTGTGACTAGTACTTCAGGCCCAGGGATGGTACACGCGCTGGCGGAATAGGCGACCGGAAATGGCACCGTGTAGTAGGTTTCGGTGCCGTAACTGTTGCCGTATGCGCCGGCGCTGTCATCGAGAATGCCGGCGCATGCGCTTTCCAGAATAGTGTTCCCGGTTGCGACGTTGTCCCAGCCAGTGTTTGGGCAGGAAGCGTCCAGATGCACGGCCGACTCGGCGCTATTGAAGATAGTGTTACCCGTGGCTGTGTTGAAGTTGGTGCAAAGGTCGATGGCATCGTAGGTTGAAGTGCCAAGGATCTTGTTGCCAGTAACGGAACCATAGTCGCCAATGCCCGCGGTATCGGTGACCAGGGCGATGGCAAACTGACTGTTTCCGACCATGTTAGAAGTGACCGTGACTACGGGCGCATTCGTGGCGCCTTCTGCCGCGTCGTAGAGCAAAATGCCGCTCGCGGCCCAGTATGTGCCCACATAGGAATTGTCGATCACGGTATTGCCGGAGATTTTTCCCATCGCGCCCCAACCAAGTTGGATGCCGTTCTGAGCGTCAAACCCGTTGGGAAGCGCGCCAGCTCCCTGGATGTAACTTCCGGTGACATTCAAGGTCGTGCCGGCATCATTTCCCGTAATTCCATTCTTGTTGTAACCGTGAACTGAACTATTTTCGACCGTCACTTTGGAAGTGAACAATGCGGTGGTCTGCACGTATATACCTTGTCCATACCCAGAATCACCTTGCAAGGTATCGTCTGGCAGCTGGTTACGCACGGCGACGTGATTCACCGTGCCCGAGGCATTCTGGAACAAGATGCCCATTAGATCGGTAGTGGAGTCGTTGACCGCATTCCCTGTGCCGTCCACCGTCAGATTGCTGATCGTGACTGCGGCGCTATCCTGCACTAATACCTGGGCTGCGATGGGAGTGCCCGAATCCACATCCGTCGCGTTCGCGACCACGCCTGTTGCGGGAGGCCAAATCACAACGGCTCCCGCGGAGGGGTTGACGCCTTCGAGGGTCAGATTCTTGTCGATTGCGATTTGTTCGTAATAATTACCGGGACAAATCTCGATGATGGTTGTGGAAGTGGAAGCACTTACTGCAGCTTGAATGGTAGCGTAGGTGTGCGTCGGAATATTAGGGGGTGTACATACTCCGACTTGGGCGTAATGGGCAGCAAAGGCTTGACCGGAAAATGCGACAAGCGCGATCAAAGCCAAACAAAAAAACGCGAACTTGGGAGCGTGTTTCATTGATGTTCCTCCATTTGAGATTTTCGTATCTGACGATCTAACCCGACGGTCGAGGGGGGGGAGTAAAAGTGGCAACACATTACCACAGATGGCGGGTCGAACGCAACTAGAGCTTACCGCGCCGGCTTTCGCACAGCTTGCAAATCCAAATTCGAAAACACGCGAGCTAGCGCGGAAGCGCTGCGACCGGGAACCATGCGTTGGATCGAGTTTTCCGCGGAGCGATCCGTATCGCCAAATTTTCCAGGGAACCTCTGAATAAGTCCCCGAAGAGGATGCGCGATGCTTTGAAAGCGCGGCCCCCAGCGGCTAAAGCCGCATGTTTAGCGGGTCCTAACGGCACGGCTGAAGCCGTGCCCTTCCCAATACCCTTGGAAACGAACTTGATCAGAGGTTCCTTAATTCACAGGCGATAGCGGCGTGTCCGTATCGACGAATGCTATGGGCGGCGGTGGTGGAAGACGGGGCAAGCCCCGTCTCTACATTTTGTGGGGCGCGGCGACTGAGGCAACGGGCGTGGCTCGGACCGGCTCGGGCTGGGCGCCGACTTCGTCGCCACGGAAGTAGCGGTCTTCATCTTTATTTTTGTCTTTGTCATTAGCTTTGTTATTGGCGGCGCGCATTTCCGGCATGGCGGTGTAGGGCTTCGAGTAATCGTTATTGGCGTTCCAGAAAAGAAAGCCGATGCCGCCTTTTTGTTTCGCTACTTCGATTTGCACTTCAACATACTGGGGCGAGTAAGTCTTGGTGCGCCAGGCAAAGGCTTGCAACCAGGGACGAATGACCACGCCGCTATCTTTAGTTATGAGCCTGAATCGGTCCATGGATTCGCCAATGAAATGCTCGGGCGCGTCGCCGGGGTGGGCGATGCCGTCCATACCGAAGAAGTGCGAAGGATAAATCATGGGCGAAAGCACGTCGCAGTGCTTGGCCATGGCCACGATGTCCTGTCCGGTGTGCGCGAGATCGACGGGGCGTTGCCACGCCATGACTCCGAAGACATCGAGCGAGAAAAGGGCGCCGGTGGGGTGGATCTGAGCATAGGCGCGGTCGAGAAAATCGGCGATGACGTCGGAGCGCTGCCATTTGAGATGATCGGAGACTCCGATCAAGTCCTTGCAAGCCGTTGGATTCGCACTGGGGGCCGTGGCAGAAGTTTCTTGCAACGCTGCTGGTGGCGCGGGCGAATGCATAGGTCCTTCGCTCCCCCACCCCATCGCGCCAAAAGCGGGCGCGCTGGGGACCCCGGCTCGCTCAGGATGACAGCTAGTTTTGATTATCGGTTCCGTCGCGTTTTGGTAAGCGAACGCGGCGTCTTTCTGATCGCCTTCGGCGGGGAAGCGGACGTAATCGAACTGGACTTCATCGACTCCGGATTGGGCGACGAATTTGGCGAGGGCGATGTCGTAGTCTTGCACCTTGGGGTTGGAGGGATCGGTCCAGACGAGCTTGCCGTTTTCGCGCCAGGGCTGCCCGGTATTGCGAGATTTTACGGCCAGTTCCGGATGGCTCGTGACCAGGTGCTCATCGCGAAAGACGGCGATGCGGGCGATAGCGTGCATGTTTAGGGAATGCAGAAAGTGAATGAATTTGGGCAGATCGGAAATGTAGTGGCGCTGTCCGCTGGCGAGAGGGTGGTCGAAGGCGATGTTGACGATGCCATCGCTATCTTTGATGTCGAAAACGACGGCGTTGCCGCCGACTTCGCGCCAGTGGCGGACGATGCGCACTCCATGATCGCTGCCCGCCATGACGCCGGTGAGGTAAATGGCGCGGACTTCGAAATCTCTTGCAACGGGCACCGGCTTCTCTACAATGGTCGCGTTGAGAATTCCGGGGATGACGATCCGCTCTCCGGATTTGAGGTTGACGCCCTGGCGATCATGATTGGCTTCGCGGATGGCATCGGCCAATTCCGATGAGGTGAGGTATTTTGTCCGTCTCAGATATTTGCGGGCGACCGACGGGATGCTGTCTCCGCGCTGGGCCTGGTAGAGGTCGGAGCCGGGGGGCACAACCACGGAGAGAGGCGCCGGGGGCGTGGGCATTTTCGTGGTATCGGCTTTCACCGGCAGCAATTTGGCGGTACGCGGTTTTTGCACGGCGGCCGCGGCTGGCACAAAGAGGCTGAAGCTGGCCACGGCCAGCCAGAGCAGGAAGACGGCAACGGCCGCGATCGAGGCGGTCGCGATCAAAACCGCCGCCCGCGAAACGGTCGTTCGCGATGCAATCGCCATCGAGATTTTGGATTTCGAGAATCGGGCCATCAGTCGAGCTGCCGGGGATTGGGACAAGAATCTTCTCCAGAGAGGCAATCTGTTTCCATTGTGAGGCGTGGTAACCCGGGCTGCCAGTTACGTCCGTGCAAGCGGGATGCGGGTGATCGGACTTGGCCGTGGGGGCAGCGAGGGCGCTGAGGTAAAGTTCCCCGCCGTCTGCAAACAATTGCTCTTGGGGGAACTGTGGGTAACTTGGACGGCCTGACAGAAGCTAGGCTAGCCGCGTCTAAACCGATGAAAATTGGGGAAATACGGCGCTCCCGGCGGATGGCGAACGGCTTGCACAAGGAGAGAGCGAGCAAGGAAATAGATCCTTCCTCCCAGGTAGAAAAATGAGCAGTTTCCCAGAAAATTTGCAGTTCCCGGAAAGGAACCAAGGGCCCCATAAGATGAGAACGAACCTTGCCACCGTGCTGGATCCAGACCGCCGCAGCAGCGACGCTCGCGATTTTGAAACCGCCCTGCGCCGCAAGATTGTCGGTCAGGACCAGGCGATCGAAAAGGTCGCGGAAATTTACCAGATGTTTCTGGCCGGGCTGAATGCGCCGGGCCGTCCGGTGGGCAATCTGCTGTTTCTGGGGCCGACGGGCTCGGGCAAGACACGGGTGGTGGAAGCGGTGGCCGAATCGCTGTTTGGCGACGCGCACGCCTGCATCAAAATCGATTGCGCCGAGTTCCAGCACTCGCACGAAATAGCCAAGCTGATCGGCTCGCCTCCGGGATACCTGGGGCACCGCGAGACGCATCCGCTGCTGACCCAGGAAGCATTGAATCAGTGGCACACGGAAAAGCTGAAGCTGTCGATCCTGCTGTTCGACGAAATCGAGAAGGCGTCGGACTCGCTGTGGCAACTGCTGCTGGGAATTTTGGACAAAGCGACGCTGACGTTGGGCGACAACCGGAGGGTCGATCTTTCCAGCTGCATCATCATCATGACCTCGAACCTGGGCGCCACCGAAATGAATGGGCTGGTGGATGGCGGATTGGGATTCGCTCCGCGAGCGGTGCAGGTGGATAACTCGCTCGACGATAAGATCACGCGCTCGGCGGTGGACGCGGCGAAGCGCAAGTTCGCGCCCGAGTTCATGAACCGCATCGACAAAGTGGTCGTGTTCAAGACGCTGCGGGCCGAGCACCTGCGGCAGATCCTGGAAATCGAATTGGGGATGGTGCAGCAGCGCGTGCTCATGGCCGCGGGCGCGCATCAGTTCGTGTTCAACTGCACGCCGCAGGTGAAGAGCTTTTTGCTGGCCGAGGGCACCGATCCCAAGTATGGAGCGCGGCACCTGAAGCGGGCGATTGAACGGCATCTGGTGTTTCCGCTGGCGAACCTGGTGGCCACCGGGCAGGTGAAGCTGGGAGATTTTGTCCGCGTCGATCTGATTGGCGAGAGCAAGCTCACCTTCGTGAAAGAAGCCGAAGGCGCAATGGTGCCCATGCTGCTCGAGCGCTACGGAGCGGCGGCGGCGATGCCGACGGCAGCCGCGGCCAGAGTGGCGCGACCCGTGGTCCAACGCAAGGAGTTCGGCGCGGGATTGCTCAACGAAAACAAGTAAGTCAAGTTGCTGGTAGGTAGGGACACCGCGTGGGGCGGTGTCCTTTTTTTGTTGGGGTTTGCCGGTTAGACCCGCCGAAAGTACCGGGTATATCGCATCACTCCGCTCGCAGGGCCTTCATCGGGTCGATGGAAGCGGCACGGCGGGCGGGGAATAAAGACGCTGCCAATGCGAGCAGCAGTACGAAGACCGCCCCGAGCGTCAGCACCAGCGGATCGAACGGGCTCACGCCGAAGAGGAACGACTGCAACAAATGCGAGGCTGCCGCGGCGCCAAGCAATCCAACCACGCAACCTGCAATGGCCAGCTTGGCTGCGGACGTAAAGATCAAGGCCAGAATTCCCGATCGCGGCGAGCCCAGGGCAATGCGGATAGCCATTTCTTGCGTGCGCAGCGCTGCCGAAAACGCCATGACGCTGTAGATGCCAAGCGCCGCCAGCAGCACCGCTGCGATGGCGAAGGCGGAGATGAGCGCGGTGTTAAAGCGGCGCGGGGCCTCGCTGTCGGTGAGCGTCTGCTCCATGCTTTGGACTTCGATCAGCGGTAATTGGGCATCAATGGAGTGGACGGCGGCGCGAAGAGCGTTTGTCATCACCCCGGAATCCATCGCCGTACGTACCGCGACAAAACCGTTGTCAAACGGGGTATCCGCAGCCGACCCAAAGGATCCCAGGGATTTTTCAATCTGTTGGATCGGCTGATAGAACTGTTCTTTATTAGGTTCGTCGGGTGAGTTTTCCTTCACGTCGGCGACTACTCCAACAACGGTCATCCAGGGTGTTTGCGTCTCTTGCATGCCTCTGCGCATGCGTTTTCCGATCGGGTCCGAACCGGGCCAGTAGCGCTCGGCGAACTTATGATTGACGATGACAACCAATTGCGCGTTCTCCGTGTCCGCTGGGATGAAGAAGCGGCCGGCCAACAACGGAATCCCCATCGCCTGAAAATAATCGCCTTGCACCAGCGCCGGGTCGGCGAGGTCCATACCGGCCCCCTGAAGCGGCACGTAGCCTTCCACGACGAACGCGCAGTTGCCACCGCCGCCCGTAGCAGGCAGAGACGACGTCAGCCCCACGGATTGCACGCCGGGAAGTTGCGTCACACGGCGAATCAATTCGTCGTTGAATTTATTTTCGGACGCCTGGGTTGCGTACTGCTGCTGAGGCAGCGAGTACCAGGCCTCAAGAACGTGATCTGGGCGGTAGCCGAGATCGACGGCGCGCATCTTTTCAAAGCTTCGCAGCAGCAAACCGGAAGCGATGAGGAGTACCAGCGCAATGGCGATCTCGCCAACCACCAAGGCGGAGCGCAACCGCGCGTGACCGCTGCCGGGCGTGCCGGTACGGCCACCTTCCTTCAAAGTCTCATTCACGCTGGTACGCAGGGCGGCAAAAGCGGGGGCCAATCCGCAAACGATGCCGGTGAGCACGGTCAGGACGATTGCGAATGCCACCACTTGCCAATCGAGGCCAATCTCGCTGATGCGGGGCAGCGATTCGGGCAACCGGCTCACACCCACGCGCAAGGCAAACGAGGCCAGTAGCAAGCCGAGCGCGCCACCGGACACGCTCAACACCAGGCTCTCCAAAATCGCCTCACGCAGCAAGACCCCGGCGCGCGCTCCCAGCGCCAGACGCATGGCGATTTCGCGACGACGGCGGATGGCGCGCACCAACAACAACCCGGCCAGATTGGCGCAGGCGATCAGCAACACGACGAGGATGGCCAGGAAAAGGGTACGAACCAGTTGGCGAGCGTTTTCAACGATTTCCTCGTGCAGCGGGCGCACCACCGCGCGTATGTGAAAACTCGACATGATGGCGGGATAGTTGCGCATCGTCTCCTGGGCCACGCGATTGGCATCGCTCTCGGCTTGCGCTGGGGTGACTCCCGGCTTGAGCCGGCCTACCATGTCGAAGCTCCACGAGGACTCTCCGGACAGTCCCACCTGATTGAAGCTCATCGGAACCCACAGATCGCTGTTGTTCAGGTGTCCTGGCAAAAGCGGGAACTCGAAGTTGCGCGGCATGACGCCGATCACTTCATAAGGCTTGCGGTCAAGCAGGATTTTCCTTCCCAGCACATGTGGATCGCCGTGCAGGCGGCTTTGCCATAGCGAATAACTAATTACTGTTACCTGCTCCTTTTGATCGTCTTCCTGCTGCGTGAAGAATCGGCCCATTAGAGGCGCAACTTGCAGGGTCGGAAATACTCCGCCCGAAAGCCGGGCGGCATTCACCTGCGCTGGCTCGCCAATGCCGGACAGTTCATAACCCGTTTGCTGATACCCGCCAATGCTTTCGAAGCTGTGCGTACCGCGCGTGTAGGCTTGAATATCCGGGGCTGTAACTCCAGCCAAGCCATTGCCTCCAAAATCCGCGCCTTGCAGAACGTCGGAAAGTTGCATCAGCCTCTCGGAATGCGGAAATGGCAGCGGGCGTAGCAGTACGCCTTCAACGATGGAGAAGATGGCGGTCGTGGCGCCGATCCCGAGGGCAAGCATCAGAACGGCTGCGGCGGTGAAACCCGGCGATTTTAGCAACTGACGAATGGCAATCCGCAGGTCATGGAACGGCATCGGCATTGGCTCCTTGCAAGACGAAATAAGCAATTGAACTGCATCTATTTGTCCAAATACGGCTTGGGCTAAGTGATTGTTCCCCAAAGGCCTACTGCGTCAGGTGGAGACTGGTGGCCGGTGCAGGCGTCCGTTTTCGAAAAACACTGTCCGAGAGTGGACATCTCCGCTATCACGTCAAAACCTCTTAACAATAAATAATGGAGTTTTTTCTGAGCTGCAAAGTTTAAGTTGGGGTTGTTTCGGCGCGAGGGCGCAAACGGGTCGCAGCTAAACACGGTTGTCTCCGCACTCGGATGCAGAGAAGGTTACGGCTCGAGCACGCCGCGGGAGGCGACGGCGATGTTGTCGCGGGTGGTGTTCTTCACCATGTACATCATCTCGTCGGCCTGGCGAATGAGGTCTTGCGGGGTTCGCGCATCGTGCGGGAACGTCGCCAGTCCCATACTGGCGCGCACGCTCAGATTCAGGCCCTGGTCGGCGCAGAAGGTCCCGGCGCGCAGCGAATCCTGCAAACGTTTGGCGACCACCACGGCCGGATCTTTACCGGTCTGCGGCAGCAGGACGACAAACTCGTCTCCGCCATAGCGAAAGGCAAAATCTATCAAGCGCAACTGGGCTTTGACCAAGTATCCGACTTCGGCGAGCAGACGGCTGCCCACCAGATGTCCATGAGTGTCGTTGACCAGCTTGAAGTGGTCGAGGTCGATGAAGATCACGCTGAACTGGTAGCCGAAGCGGGCGGAGCGGTAGACTTCGGTTTCGAGCGTCTTGTGGAGATGGCGGGCATTGAACAAGCCCGTGCAATCGTCGGTGATGGTAAGTTCCTGAATTTTCTCGACCGCCTTGGCATTCTCGATGGCAATGGCGGCGTAATCGCAGAGCGCCTGCAAGAAGAACATTTCCTGTTCGCTCATTTCCACGTCGGCGTTGATCAGTTGGATCACGCCCAGAACGCGGTGTTTGGAGCGCAACGGCACGCAGATGACGGAGCGGGTCTCTAAGCGCGTCATCTCGTCGAGGCGGGAGGAGAAGCGCGGATCGCTGCGCACATCGGGGACGATCAAGGCCTCGCCGTGCTGGGCAACCCAGCCGGCAATTCCCTCCCCCACCTTCAGACGCGCCTTGGCCAGGACCTCAGCCGCGGCGCCGACGGCGATGGCGAAATAGAGTTCATTCTTCTGCTCATCCACCATCAGCAGCGACCAGGTATCGGGACGGAAGTATTCCGCCATTTTTTCCATGATGGTCTGCAAAATCGGATCGAGGCTGAGCGACGAAGTCAGCGCCTTGGCGACATCGTGAAAGATGGTCAGCTCTTGCGACAGGCGAATTGGGGATGTGCCCGCTGCCTTCGACATGAACTCCTCGTCCGGGTGGATGGATACAAGATTATAGGTTTGGCCACGCCTCTCCGGCAATAAACGTAGGTAATGGGTATCTATCCCGCCAACCTCGCCGGTAGGGGCACAAATCCCGTACAGGTGCTGGGATTGATTCCCTATCTCCCGCCGACCGCTCGCCGCACACGATCAATTTTGCGATCTGGTAGAATACCCCGCAGAGTTTGAGAGGTCATCCAGGAATGACCCCTTCTGGCGCCAGCGCCGAGAAACGCGAGCGGGCGGAAATCGTCCGCAGCGCGGAGGAAGCGAAGAGGTTTACCTCGGTAACCATCGAACGCGCGCAGGTCGAGCGCTATCTAACGCCCGCGGCTGACACGCGGTACCCCTTGGAGTATGCGTATTACCTGCTCGGAGATGTTCGCGGCAAGACGGTGGTCGATCTCGGCTGCGGCAAGGGAGAGAATCTCATTCCGCTGGCGGAGCGTGGCGCGAGGGTGACCGGAATCGACATCTCTCCGGACCTAATCCAGTTGGCGAAGAAGAGGATTGACCTCGCCGGAGCCGGAGCCCGAGCTTGTGTGGGCTCGGCTTACGAAACGGGGTTGGAAGACGGGTCCGTCGATGTAGTTTTTTGTATTGCGCTCATTCACCATCTCGAAATCCCGCGGGTGCGCGACGAGATGTGGCGCATCCTGAAGATAGGCGGCTTCGTCGTATTGTCCGAACCCATCCGGTTCTCCCGGATATACGACCGCGTCAGAAAACTTTTTCCGGCACGGCAAAATGTTTCGGAGTTCGAGCATCCCCTCACCGAGATCGAGTTCGCCGCTATCAACGAACGGTTCGTCGCCGAGGGCCAGCGTTACTTCAGACTCCCGTTTGTTCCCCTGGTTGAGCGCTTTATTCTCCGGTCGGCCAGCCCCATTGCCGGTAAAGTCAGTGACTTGGCGCTTCGCGCTTTCCCGCCATCCAAGCATTTGGCCACTAAGGTCGTCTTGAAACTGATCAAGAAATGGATCAATGCAACGTGAACGGTTTGCATGGCACCCCCAGCCATGATTAGTTTGTCATCCCTTTTCAGCGTTTGTCGTCACGAACTATACCGTTTTAACAAATAGTGTAGACGTCGCCAACGGCAGTCCCTCAGGGGCTAAAGCCCGCATTTCTGGCGGCCGTTAGCGGCACGACTGAAGCCGTGCCCTACCCGATTCCGGCCATGGCTTACAGCAATTCTGAAAATGCTGTAAGCGAGAGGTCCGCACCTCTGGGCGTTTCCTACGCGCTCGCGCCAGTTTGTCGAGAAGCACTGGAATGGCCTATGATCGTAGTTCTCGGTCGAATAAAATTCCGTTCGCCGCGTGGCGAAAGCGGGAGAACGATTTGCCTTCCTTTGGCGAAAAACTGAAGCAAGAACGCGAGCAGCGCAAGATCACGCTGGAGCAGATTTCCCTCTCGACCAAGATCGGCACGCGCATGTTGCAGGCGCTGGAAGCGGACAAGTTCAACCAGTTGCCCGGCGGTATTTTCAACAAAGGCTTCGTCCGCGCCTATGCGCGCTGCGTTGGCCTCGACGAAGATCAAACCGTGGCCGAGTACCTGGAAGCTTCCGGCGAAGCTCCTCCGGTTTCGACGGAAATCGAGGTAAGCGAAGACCGGGACCGCAACGGCGAAGAAACCGCCCGCCGCCTGGAATCCATCTCCGACGCTCCAACCCGCCAACTCCCATGGGGCCTGTTCGCCGCGGCCCTGCTTGTGGTCGCGCTCGCACTCTCGGTCTGGAGCCATCGCCGCCGGGAGCACGCGAGGCAGTCCGTTCCTCCGGCTGCAACCACGGCCGTGACGCCGTTGCCGGTGGCGCCGGGGCCGAGCGAGGCTCCCGGAGGAGTACCCGGCGCGGTACCCAGCGAAGTATCCAGCGAAACCAGTGGCACGGCTACGCCCAGCACTGCTTCACCCAGCACGGCTTCACCCAGATCCAGCTCGTCCACAACCAGCTCGCCGACCGGAGAATCCGCCCCGCCTGCCGCTTCCGAAACACCTCGGAACGCCGCGGCCGCTCTCGCGGCTCCGGGCGAGTTTACGATTGTCATCCATGCCCGCGAAGAATCCTGGATCGCGATCACGGCCGACGGAAAAACCATCTCGCACGAAACTTTGGAGCCCGGCAGCGAGCGCGCCATCCGAGGCCGGAAAGAAATTATCGTCAGGACGGGAAATGCCGGCGGCATCGACTTTCTCTTGAACGGAAAGAAGATCGATACGGGCGGAATCTTGGGAGAGGTTAGGACGGTTACATTCGGCTCTCAAGGAATTTTGTCCAATGTCCCGGAACCGCCCTCGACGCCTTGAGTTTGCCGCTTTCTTTTCATCCATTTAACACCCATTTTGCCCGTTCAACTCCACCCAGTTCCCGCTCAATACCGTTGTGCGCCACGTCCGCCAATTGCATTGCGTTGAGGAGGCCATCTCTGATACCGTTTTAAGGAAGACAAAGCCAAACCAAGATTGGCCAAACTTGGTCAAGAGCCTTGGCTCCATAAGCCTTCCTTATCGGAAATAAAGGCTCGAAGTCACCTTGAGGAGATATCAGCTTGCCAGCAACCAATCGTTTTCTGTTTACCTCGGAGTCCGTAACCGAGGGACATCCGGACAAAATCGCCGACCAGATTTCCGACGCCATACTCGACGCCTGCCTGCGCGACGATCCGGGCAGCCGCGTCGCCTGTGAAACCCTGACCTGCACCGGCCTGGTCGTGATCGCCGGCGAGATCACCACCAAAGCCTATGTGGATTTTCAAAACATCGTCCGCGGCGTGGTGCAATCCATCGGCTACGACAACGCCGTCTACGGCTTCGACTCGAACACTTGCGCCGTAATTTCGAGCATCAACAAACAGTCGGGCGATATCGCCATGGGCGTGGATACGGGCGGCGCCGGCGATCAAGGCATGATGTTCGGCTACGCCTGCAATGAAACGCCGGAGTTGATGCCGCTTCCGATTTCGCTCGCTCACAAGCTCACGATGAAGCTTGCCGAAGTCCGCAAGAATGGCACTTGCCCTTACCTGCGGCCCGATGGGAAATCGCAGGTCACGGTGGAATACGACGAGCAACACAAGGTGAAACGCGTGGATGCGGTCGTCGTCTCCACTCAGCATTCGGAAAGCGTGGGCAACGATGAACTGCGCGCCGACATTTTGAAGCATGTGATCCAGGCCGTGATTCCGGCCAAGCTGCTCGACCATGACACGAAATACCACATCAATCCCACGGGACGGTTCGTGATCGGCGGGCCGATGGGCGATTCCGGACTGACCGGGCGCAAAATCATTGTCGACACTTACGGTGGCATGGGCCGTCACGGCGGCGGCGCCTTCAGCGGCAAGGACCCGACCAAAGTCGATCGTTCGGCGGCGTACATGGCGCGCTACATTGCGAAAAATATTGTGGCCGCGGGCCTGGCCGATCGCTGCGAAGTGCAGCTCGCCTACGCGATCGGTGTTGCCGATCCGGTCAGCGTCCTTGTGGATACTTTCGGAACCGAGAAGATCGATGCGAAGCTGATCCCAGGTCTGGTGCGGGCGAATTTCAAGCTCAAGCCGCGCGAGATCATCGAAGCTCTCAACTTGCGCCGTCCCATTTATCGCAAGACGGCATCGTACGGACACTTCGGCCGCAGCGACCCGGATTTTACCTGGGAAGCGACCGACAAAGCCGCCAAACTGGCTGCCGACGCCGGGTTGAAGCGGGAACACTCTGGGGCCAGGAAATAAAGTCAAAAGTAAGAAGTCGAATTGCAGAAGTTAGGACCCATACAATTCAGCTTCGACTTTTGACCTTGACTACACGGGCCAAACATCAAATGCAAAACTGAAATCCAAGGCGGGGTTTCACTTCTTCAATTTGACTTTTCACTTTTAACTTTAAGGCATGCGGGGATTGGGAAGGAAAATAGAAATGGCTACGACATCGATTAGCAGCGACGTAAAAGGACTTGAACTGGCCGATCTGGGCAAGAAACGCATCGAGTGGGCGAACCAGTCGATGAAGGTGCTGCAGATCATCCGCAAGGAATTCATCAAGAACCAGCCGCTCAAGGGCATCCGGGTATCGGCGTGCCTGCATGTGACGGCCGAAACCGCGAATTTAATGATCGCGCTGCGCGACGGCGGCGCCGACGTTGCACTCTGCGCCTCGAACCCGCTGTCCACGCAGGACGATGTGGCCGCCAGCCTGGTGCGCGACTACAGCATTCCCGTTTTCGCCATCAAGGGCGAGGACAATAACTCCTACTATTCGCACATCATGGCGGCGCTCGATCACAAACCGCAGATCACGATGGACGACGGCGCCGACCTGGTCTCGGTGCTGCACACCAAGCGCAAAACGGAACTGGCCAATGTGCTGGGCGGCACCGAAGAGACAACCACCGGCGTGATCCGCCTGCGCGCCATGGCCAAGGAAGGCGTGTTGCAGTACCCAATCGTCGCCGTCAACGACGCCGACACCAAGCATCTCTTCGACAATCGTTACGGCACCGGACAATCGACCATCGACGGCATTATCCGCGCCACGAATTTTCTGCTCGCGGGCTCGAAGTTCGTCGTCGCCGGATACGGCTGGTGTGGACGCGGTCTCGCCTCGCGCGCTCGCGGCACGGGAGCGGAAGTCATTGTCACCGAAATCGATCCGACAAAGGCGCTGGAAGCGGTCATGGACGGGTTCCGCGTGATGAGCATGGAAGAGGCCGCCAAGATCGGCGACGTTTTCTGCACCGTCACCGGCAACAAGAACGTGCTCGCCAAACAGCACTTCGAGCTGATGAAAGACGGCGCCATCATTTCGAACTCGGGCCACTTCAACGTGGAAATCGACATTCCGTCGCTCGAAAAGCTGTCGTCCTCGAAACGCACCACGCGCACCTTCGTCGACGAATACACGATGAAAGACGGCCGCCGCATTAACTTGCTTGGCGAAGGCCGCCTCATCAATCTGGCCGCCGCCGAAGGCCATCCCGCGTCGGTAATGGACATGAGTTTTGCCGACCAGGCGTTTTCGCTCGAGTACATGGTCAAGAACCACGCGTCGCTCGAAAAGAAGGTGTACACGGTCCCGCCGGAACTCGACAAACGCGTGGCCAAGCTGAAGCTGGAATCGCTCGGCATCAAAATCGACCGCTTGACCCCGGAGCAGGAAGAGTATCTGGCGGGCTGGTCGGAAGGAACGTAGGGGCCAGTTCTCGGTTCTCAGTTCTCAGTTCTCAGTTCTCGGTTCTCAGGAAGGGCGGCTGACGCCGCCCTTTCCTTCGTTTTGTGAGTTACCATGGAATTAAGATTCTAGGTTTTTCTGGGACAACGGCTAAAATCATGCGCTGGATGTTGCGGTCGAAAATACACAAGGCCACGGTCACCGACGCCGACCTTCGCTACGAAGGCAGCATCACCATCGACGAAGATCTGATCGATGCCGTGGGTTTGCTACCCGGCGAAAAAGTTCTGGTGGCGAGCAATACCTCGGGCAACCGGTTGGAGACCTACGTCATTACCGGCGAACGCGGCTCCGGCACGATCTGCATGAATGGGGCCGCCGCCCATCTCATCAAGAAGGGCGAAGAGATCATCGTCATGGGCTTCGAGTTGTCCGACGTCCCGATCATCCCCAAGATGATCTTGCTAGGGCCGGGAAACAAAGTGTTAAGACGCTTGGAAAAAGAGTTCCCGGGAAAGAAATCGTAGATATTGGCCCGCCTGTTGGACACGATCCCAGTTCACCGCCGCTATCGAGACAACGCTCAGTACTGGAAAGTTGCAAAGATACGCACACCCGGATGGTGAAACCATCATTCGTTAGCTGACAGGATCAGCTTGCTTCGAATCGCCATCATACTCACCGGATTGGCGAATGTCCTTTGCGGTGTGGAAGCTGATGAACTTGAATTCGCCTGAAATCAGAATACCCGGCCCTTCTATCCGATTACGATTTCCAGTTTCCTGGTCTATCCAACACGCATCATTCAAGAAAAGAGTAGGCGGATCTGGAAAGTCCGAATAAAACTCGGGCCATCCAAAAACCAAACGACCGTCCCCAAGCTCCACCAGCAAGTATTCCGAATACTTGTGAAAAACATCGAGCCAGATCGAGGGTCGGGTCGTGCGATGGGTTAGTTTGCACCACCTTAAAAGCCCCCCAGCAAAATCGTTAGTGAGAAACCATGAAACCAGAGCAGCTACGACGAATGGGATTACAGCGCATACAGCCCAATGTATGCGAGTGATCTCTTTAGGTATGCCAAAGATCAGCACGAAGATGGCATAGACCACAAAACTGTAGAGCAGAGCGTCTACAATCTTTTCCATTTCCGTTTGTTTTGGGCGGGGACAAAGCCAACGAATCAGTTTCGCACAAATGAATCCCGGCAGAAGGACGAACAAAATTTCGAGCGTTTCCGCACTCAACTTCATCTAATCCTCTACTCGCCTTTTGAGGAACTGTTGTTATTGACTACGCTTTGGGAAGCTACGGGCTTAGAGTTATCTTGCCTTTGAGGTACAACTGTTGGAAGTGCGATAACGTCAGGCTGCCTCAAATATGCAGGCCTTTGCACTCCCTGACTGTCCTGCGCTATGGCTCTTCCGTTGGAAACGCTGGCCGTTTTTCCAATTTTGCTCCTGGCTGTATGTTTCACCGCATCATCTGACATTTCTTGTCTCCTTTATTCCCAATTATACCCCGACGCAGAGGTGCCCATCCATTCGCGTCCACACTTTTTCACAATAGTAAAAGGACACTCATTGGGGGGAACCCCTGAAGTTCGACTCGCGGTGAGTTATCCTGTCAGTCCGGAAGAGTAAAGGTTAGAGTTACATCGGTCTGGAACGGGGAGGGGTGGTCGTGCTGGCGAAAGGGTTGATAGCGCCACGCGCGGACGGCAGAGGTGGCAGCGGCAGCGAGGACGGGGTCTCCGCTTAGCGTACGGATGTTAGAGACAGAGCCGTCTTCGGAGACCTGCACCTCCAGCACCACGTTGCCGGAGCGATGCGCGGCCCGGGCTTCGGGGGGATACTCGGGCTCTATGCGGCTTAGGAGGCGGGTTTCAGCCCGCGTGGGAGATAGCCAGACGGGCTGGAGCGGGGCAAGCTTAGTTACCGACGATGCCTTTACGACGGAATCGCCGGTGGCCTCGGTGGAATCGGGCTGAACATGGTTGTGCCTGGCTCGGACGTTCTTAGCATGGGAGTTATTCGTTTGGGCGTTGGCCGCTCCTACGTTCTGCGTTTCGCCGGGCTGGGCGGGAGCGGGTTTCATGCGAAAGATAACTTTGCCCTTTTCGTAGACGACTAACTCGTCGGCGGCGGGAGGGTTCGACACCGGCTTAGACGTTGTGTTCGAGTTAGTATTCCGCTGTCTCTCCGATGTTCTTTCCGACAATGCTGGATTGTTCCGCTGTGCCGCGGCCGCGGCTGCCTCGCTGGGTCCGGCTGGACGGGCGAGGTCGCCCGTCCCCACACGCAACCATCCTATGCGGGAGCCGATGAGAAAGCTAACGGCGACGATGGCGACGATGGCGAGAGTTCCGAGAACGCGAGCCCACGCTTGGTAGCGCGGGCTGGTTCCAGGCGGAAGGCTAGCGGGCGGAAAATCCGCGGGCGCGGAAGTGGGCGAGACGCGGGCAAGGACGCGGGCACTGACCGGCTCGGGAGACGAATCGTCAGGGCTGAACTCGGGCCTCGACATAGAGTGCGGGAACATAAGTTTGTTCCGGCAGCCGGCGGGGGGGGGAACGCAGGCTCAGAAGGGAGTTTGGCGCGAAAGCGGCGGGAAGTCAATTGGGATGGGAAGAATTTGTAATGAGCAATTTGTAATTGGTAATTTTGCAACCTGGAGCGTGGGTGGAGTCTCGGGATCCACAGGGGTCGCCTGCGTTGACACACGCAGGAACTTTTGCGGGGTGATGGCGGTCACTTGCGGTGGGTGAGGTTCGAATTCCCATTCCTGGGCGCGGTGGACTTGGCGAAGGCGATGGCGAGGCTGCGCGGTCGGGAAAGGCTGCTACAGTAATAATGTGCGCACCGACGAGCCGGAGGCGCACGCAAATCCTAAAAGAGAGAAGGCTCGCTATGCGCATCGCGGTGGTCGGTTCGGGGTATGTGGGGTTGGTGACGGGAGCGTGTTTTGCGGACTTGGGGCACGAGGTTGTGCTGGTCGACAACGACGAGAAGAAACTCGGGGCGCTGAGGAGCGGCGAGGTGCCGATCCATGAGAAATTCCTGCCCGAGCTGTTGGCGCGGCATCGCGGAGAGCGCATCAAGTTTTCCGGCGACTTGCAGGCGGCAACGCGAGCGAGCGAAGCCGTGTTTATCGCGGTGGGAACGCCGCCGACGGAAAGCGGCGACGCGGACTTGTCGTATGTGGAGTCGGTGGCGCGGGAAATCTCGGGCGGCGTGGACGAATACACGGTAGTCGTGGAGAAGAGCACGGTCCCGGTGTATACGAGCCAGTGGATCCGCACCATCGTCATGAGAAACGGGGCCGGCCCGTCGTCGTTCGATGTGGCATCGAACCCGGAGTTTCTGCGGGAAGGAACGGCGGTCACGGATTTTCTCTATCCCGACCGCATCGTGGTGGGAGTCGAGAGCGAGCGGGCGGCGGAGGTGATGCGCCAAATCTACGGGCCGCTGACCAGCGGATGGTATTACGGGCGAGGAGACGCTATCGCGCGTCCAGAGGGGGCGAAGACGCCGCCGCGCTTGATTGTCACCAGCACCAAGAGCGCGGAACTAATCAAGCACGCTTCCAACGCGTTTCTGGCGATGAAGATTTCGTTTGTGAATGCGGTAGCGTCGATCTGCGAATCGGTGGGAGCGAATGTGCAGCAGGTGTGCGACGGGATCGGAACGGACTCGCGGATTGGGCCGCGATTTTTGAATCCGGGGATCGGATACGGTGGGTCGTGTTTTCCGAAAGACCTGATGGCGTTCCGGGCGGTGGCGAAGGAAAGCGGGTACGACTTCCGGCTGCTGGAAGAAGTGGTCCGCATTAATGAGGAGCAACGGCATCGGTTTATGCGCAAGGTGCGGAGCGTGCTTTGGACTTTCAGGGGCAAACGGCTGGGCGTGCTGGGGCTGGCGTTCAAGGGCGGGACGGACGATATTCGGGAGTCGCCGGCGCTGCTGCTGGTGCAGGAATTGCTGCGCGAGGGCTGCCACATTTGCGCCTACGATCCAGCGGCGATGGAGCGGGCGAAAGAAGTATTGAAATCGGGCGTCGAATTCGCAACCAATGCGTATGAGGCGGCGGCGGGCGCGGATGCGCTGCTGATTTTGACGGAGTGGGAGGAATTCGCTTCGCTCGATCTGGAACGGCTGCGTGGACTGGTGAAATATCCGATCGTGCTCGATGGGCGGAACCTGTACGATCCAGCGGCGATGGTGGAACACGGATTTTCTTATTACAGCGTGGGGCGTCCGGCGGCGTTGACCGAGGAAGCGCCGGCGAAGAAAAAGGAGCGTGCCTGAATCGTGAATACGCAATCCGTGAATACGCAAACCATGAACACGCGGGCCGGGAACACAAAACGAGCGCTGGTAACGGGAGGGGCGGGCTTTCTCGGGTCGCACCTGTGCGATGGGCTGCTGGGCGAGGGTTACAAGGTCATAGCGGCGGACAATCTGCTGACCGGGCGCCTCGAAAACATTGCGCACCTGCGGAACGACGTGCGATTTGAGTTTGTAGAGAAGGACGTTTGCGAGGCTGGAGAGTGGGGCGCGCTGGATATTGTGTTTCATTTCGCCAGTCCGGCGAGTCCAGTGGACTACGCGGCGCACGGGATTGAAACGCTGCGGGTGGGATCGTATGGGACGTTTGAAGCGCTGGAAACGGCGCGGCGGTGTGGCGCGAAATTCATGATGGCATCGACGTCGGAGTGTTACGGAGATCCGATGGTGCATCCGCAAACGGAGACGTACTGGGGGAATGTGAATCCGATTGGGCCGCGGTCGGTGTATGACGAGGCGAAGCGGTTTTCGGAGGCGGTGACGATGGCGTATCGCCGCTATCGCCAGGTGGACACGCGGATTGTGCGCATCTTCAACACCTACGGGCCGCGCATGCAGATCAACGACGGGCGGGTGATCCCGAATTTCATGTGGCAGGCGCTGCGGGGAGAAAATCTTACGGTCTATGGCGATGGCAGCCAGACGCGCAGCTTCTGTTACGTGAGCGACGAGGTGGATGGGATTCTGCGCCTCGCGCGGTCTTCGGAATCGGAATCGGAGCATGGGCCGGTGAATATTGGGAATCCGGCGGAGTTCACCATCCTGGAGTGTGCACGGAAGGTGATCGCGATCGCGGGGTCGGCGAGCCAGATCGAGTTTGAGGCGCTGCCGCAGGACGATCCGAAGCAGCGCTGCCCGGATATATCGAAAGCGAAGCGGCTGCTGGGATGGGAGCCGAAAGTGGATTTGGAGAGTGGGCTCAAGCTTTCGCTGGAATATTTTCGCCGGGCGGTGGCGGAGAGAGAGCAGCCGGCGTAAGCGGTGAATGCAAAGTTCCCGGCGCCGGGCTCAGTGAGGCTGTTGGTCGAGCGCGGGACCGGCGGAGAGGACCGCGAGCAGGCGCAGAACTTCTTCGCGCTCGCTGGAATCGCGGAACATGAAGCGCACACCCATCCCAAACCCGGGATGCGTGGCCAGCACCTGACCCCTGATTCTCAGTTTCATTTCCGCGGTGCGGACCAGGATCTCCACGCCCGACTGCCTGGCGAGCGGGGATGGCATTTCGACGTAGCAACCGTTCTCGCTGATATCGGACAGGGTGCAGCGATTGGGGACGCAACTGCCGAGACTATAGACTTCCGCTCCGAGCTTGCAGGCAAAACGGTGCTCGCTGCGGCGGTTGCCGGCATGGTCGGCGAAGGTGGAATCTTTTGACTTGGGCGCCGGGTCGGGCCCAGAGTCAGGCTGTGTCGCGGGCGGCTCAGCCTCGGAAGACCAGCCTGGCGCCGGCTGAGCTGGCAATCCGCTTGCCAGTTGGACGCTATTCTGCTGCAGCCAAGTCTGAATCAGGCGGCGCGAAGCCTGGGGCACGTCGAGAAAGCGAATTCCGGTGCGGCCGTGCGCGTCCTGCCAGGCAACCTCGCCCGACAAGCGCACGATCCGCTCCTGGCCGGGAAGCGCGAACTCGAAATAGACCTTGCAGGCGCGGGGAAGCGGGCTGGAAGATTGAATGGAAGTTCCGCCGTCGCTGAGGTCGCGCAGAACGGCGCTCATCTCCGGCGCTCCGGGAAAAGCCACTCTGGCCGACGAAGTGACGCGCAAGCGCGGAGAGCGGCGGCGTTCGCGGCGCACCAGGCTGCGGGCGGCGCGCAAACTGATGCGGGTGCGCTCGGGAGAGAGCGGGCGATAGAGAACAAAGCTGGCGCCGAGCCCGAATACGGGGCGGGCATGGAACTCGCTGTCGACGACGGCAATCAGCGCGCTGGCGCGGTTTTTGGCGGACTGGCGCAAACGCTCCAGGAAATCCTGGGAACTCCGGTCGGCGCGATAGTCGAGGACGATGGCATCGAAGCGCTGGCTGTCGACGAGTTCTAATCCGCGTGCAATCGAGGGCGCGTGCTCGGCCGCCATGCCCAGCTCGGACAAGACGAGCATGAGCAGGCTGGCGGAGTCCTGGTCCGGGCACACCACGAGGGCGCGTAACTCCATAGTGACAGCATGGTAAGTTAGAATCGGCACTAACGACAAGTTACCTTTGTCATGGCGGGCGCATCGAATGCCCCGCAGCTCGCGACTTACAGCACACAGCTTATTTGTCCGGCAACACAGAAACAGCCGCCGCCCAGGAACGAGCACCGCTGGACACGATCGTAACTCACCTGGAATTACCTTACGAAAGGTCAATGCACGAAGGGACGGTGTACCCCAGTACTTTGACGTACCACGGGACAGTTCCTAACATCGAGTTACTCAGACCATCGGTCGGAACGGCGGCCCGTGAAGGGTCGCGGGCGATGACGGTCTAAGGAACTGTGTGACCACAAATCGAGTTGGACGGTCCCGCTCCACGAAGCACGGAGCGAAGGGCCGCAGTCAGGGCGAATGCTTATGAAGAGCCGGGAAAGCAATGCGGGTCTTGGCAGGCATGGGGCAAGCGGCTTCAGCTTGATCGAGACGATGATCGTGGTGGCGATCATCGTCATCCTGGCATCGATCACGTTCATCAGCCTGCAGCCGTTGTTGAAGCAGCAGCACGTGACCAATGCGTACAACACGACGATATCGGCGATGCGGCAGGCGCGCGACTGGGCGATGGCGCAGCAGACATCGTACGAGGTGCAGTTTTCTAACTCGGCCACACCGAACACAATCGTGGTGGGGCCGACCACGGCATTTACGACAGACCTGCGGACCGCGACTTATTCCTTACCGACGGATGTGTCGTTTGTCATCGTGACGGTGTCCGGCAACCCGCCTACGGCTGCGGGTCCGGACGGCTACGGCACGGGGGCGGCGCCGATTGATTTCGGCTACGCGTCGCCAGGGACAACCGGTGGAGGAAACATCGCAGTCTACTTCTGCCCGGACGGTTCGGCGCAGATTGGGGGTTGCAGTTCGGGAACTACGCAAGCCGCGGGATATTGGATGAACAACTGGGATGGCGGCGTGGTGTACATCGCGCAGCCGGGAAATGCGATGAGTTCGCGGGCGGTAACGCTGTGGGGCGCGACGGGGCGCATTCGCGGATGGCGGCTCTACGGCAAGTCGGGAGGTTATCAATGGGTAAGGCAATGATGGCTACGGCAACGATCGGGCGGATGGGAAAATCTCGAGCGCCCAAGCCGGCCGAAGGGGGATTCTCGCTGCTCGAGGTAATGATCTCGATGGTCATACTGACGGTGGGATTGGTGAGTCTGTTGGGCGTATTCGGACTGGCCATGGCTTCGACACAAACGTCGCAGCAAGACATGATCGCCAAGCAACTGGCGGACGAGGCGTACGAGAGCATCGTGACCGCGCGCGACACATCGCAGATCGGGTGGGACCAAATCAACAATGTCGGCACCAGTTCGCCCATCTGCATCAACAGTTCTCCCTGCGGAATTTTTGTGGGCAGTTCGACGACTCCAACCTTTGAACCGATCTTACTACCGGGACCGGACGGGATCTTTGGGACAGCGGACGACACGACCGAGGAAATATTGAGGGAACCGGGCCCCGATGGAATCTATGGGGACGCGAACGACATCCTTGTTCCTTTGACGAGCTATCAGCGCGCGATCCAGATCCAGCCGGTGTACAACGCGTCTGGCGAGATGGAGACGATGCTGCGCAGCGTCACGATCACGATGCAGTACACGGTGTCGCCATCGAGCCTGCCGAAAACGTACGTTCTGAATTCGTACATTTCGGCCTACAACTAAAGGGGAGTTATGAGCGATCAATCCACTAAACGCGAGCATGGATTCAGCCTGCTGGAAATGACGATCGCCATGGGACTGGGAACGCTGGTGCTGGGCGCGGCGGTGCAGCTTTACACCCAGGGTGTAGGCGCGACCTGGACGGCTTCGCAACGGGCGGAGATGCAGCAGGATTTTCGGGCCGTCTCCGACATGATGACGAAGGACCTAAGCATGGCGGGGGCGGGCCTGGGCAACGGCGCGTCCATCGCCCTGCCGTCGACAAGCTCACCGGTGTATGGCTGCGCCGCGCCGTCGGGCACGAACGTGTGCTACATCAACGGCGGATCTGTGGCGTATCCCACGCAGGGCACCGTGCCCTTCATGTATGGTCTGGTTCCCGGATATCAAAAGGGGCCGGCGATCGGCGCGTATTCGGGAGCCAGCGATGTGGTCACGGTGGTGTACACGGACTACGCCTTCTATCTGGACTGCTACGCGATCAACGTCACGAGCGCGACGACGGTGACGTTCACGCTGACAGCGGCTTCGCAGTTGCTTTCGAATTGCACGAACAACGGCAACACGATCCAAGCCGTGGGCTATGGGGCGGTTGGGCTGACACCTGGCGATCTTGTGTTGTTCAATTTTGGTTCAACCCCCATAGTGGCCGAAGTTACCGCCGCCACATCCAGCGGCACCGCCGGCGCCACTGGCAGCGGAGGCACGGTGACCTTCGCTTCCAGCGACCCGTTGAATATGAACGGGGCATCATCATCAACCACGTGCAATTGTCTGGCCTATTACGTGAATAACACGACCGGATACGCAACGCGAATTCTGGCCATCAGTTATTACATCGACAACTCGGTAAGCCCGCCGCGGCTGGTGCGGCAGGTAAGTGGACACACTCCGACGCCACTGGTGGACAACGTCGTATTCCTGCGATATACCTATGATCTTTTCAACGACGGCACCATGACGGCGGCGGGGCAATGTAACAACCCTGGCCTTGCTAGCGATACTTGCGTTTATGGCTCCGACACTTCGCCGACAGTGCTCTACCCCACCCAGATCACGAAGATCAATATTGCGCACATGTCGATGTCGAGCATGTTTTCAGGATCTACCGTGCTATCGGGCACACAGGGCGGTTATCAGGGATTGGATTTGGAGACGTCGGTGAGCGCGCGGAACCTGACGTACGCCAACGATTATCAGTGTACTTCCAGTTGTTCTACCAATTAGCGGCGGAGACGGCGAAGAGGGAGTAAGGCGTAAGGAGGAACAAGACAATGGGGAGCGAGACCTTGGGGAATTGCAGCATGGGGAGTAACGGCAAGGAGAATCGGAGTAAGAAGAGGGCGAGAGCGCACGGCAAAGGATTCACGCTGATCGCGTCGTTGCTGATGCTGTTGCTGCTGTCGGGGATCGCCATCGGGCTGCTGATGATGGTCAACACGGAAGGCAGGGCGGGCGTGACCGATGTGCAGAAAAACGTGGCCTATCACGCCGCCGAGGGTGGGATCGAGAAAATGGCCTCGGACCTGGCGACGACATTCGCCAGCTTGCAGTCTCCCATGGCCAGCGACATCTGCAACCTGAGCGGGACCTCCTATCAGCCCGCGATGCCGGGAATCAATTGGAGTTATTACAATGTGCAGCCGGCGTCGGGCGAGTGCGGGAATACCCCGCTAGCCGGCTATACCAATAGTAATGGAGTCAGCTCCGAGCAATGGGGACAGATATCTAGTGGACCGAACCAAGGTTTGTATGCGCAGATCATCCCGATCAACATGACGGCCACGGCACAAACGCTGGGCGGCCAGGAAGTGAGCATGACGCGGAGCGCGCAGGTGGCGCTGATTCCGGCGTTTCAGTTCGGAGTATTTTGCGAAGGCGATTGCTCCTTCTTCAGCAGTCCCACTCTTGACTTTAACGGACGCGTACATACCAACGGCGATCTGTATCTGGGCGTGGCAAACAACGAAACGCTGACCTTCCACGACAAACTGGAGGCCTACGGAAACGTTGTCACCAACAATCTTCCGAACACTTTGCCGGCCAGTTCCAATAATGACAACGGCACGGTATATATTCCGACGAAAGACGGCAAATGCGCGTTTCAGGGAGGGGCGTCGAGTACTTGCGTGGTCCTGCCGGCGGCGGACGGCAGCGTAACGGCAAATGGGGGAGACCCTCCGCAGTCGAGCTATAACACTGCCTTCAATACATTTTCTGGGAGCGTCAACCACGAACTCATCGACGGAAATTATGGAAACACAACCAGCGGCCAAGTGGGAACAGGAGCCAAGCTGCTTTCCATGCCCTTCATCACCGGGACCATCCACCCTTATGAACTGATCCGCCGGCCAACGTCGCTCGACACGACCGCGCTGACGCAATCGCGCGAATCGAACATTGCGCAAATTCGGATTTTGTTGAGCGACGATCCACAGGATTTTGTGGGGAACGGGGTCTCCAGCAGCACCAGCCCCGCTTACCTTGATCCGGACAACGTCCGCTTGGCAAATGTGACCCAGCCAGGAGCAACGGTGGAATCGGTGGTGTCGCAGTATGGAGTTAATCTACTTGCCGCCAATGTCGGACCGGCGTTCACGGCGGGATCCTACAACTTGTACTTCGCCACCGCATCCAACGGGGTTCCAACTGACTGCAACAGTTCGACACCGTGCTCAGACTGGCCCTACCCGCCCGCGCCATGGAGTCATACAATGGCCCCGAATGGGGTGAGCCCGAATCCCGATCCCCTGCTCGTTACGGGTGTCGTTGGGGGACTTGCCGCCCCATATGACTGGTTTGTCTCCCCTATAACCACCCCTACTCTTAGCTCGGGTGTTGTTACCAATCTCCCGACGTCAGTCATACTATGCCCCAGTCAAGCACAACTGGGTTACCCGCCACTAACAGCCGCGAATGGCGGACCCTACCCTGCAGCCTGCCCGGCATCGCCGCCAGCATCTACCACGGGGTATTACTACTACCAGACCAGCCCCACGACCTCGGTTGCTGCCCCCGCGAACGCCACCACCGGCGCCCAGACATACCAAACCGCAACCTGGAACCTGATCGATGGTTGGCTGCGGGTGGAATACGTGGATCCTTCTGGCACCCCGCACGCAGTGACCAATGACTGGTTGTCAAGGGGATTTGCGCGAGACGTGGTGCCGCCTACGGCCAATAGTGCTGGTCTACCTACGACCGGGACTAAGAACCCGATCAATCCAAACGCGATTCTGCTGTTGCAGGAGCCGGCAGACCGAGCCACTCCAGGCATTGGCACGCTCCCGCCAGCCTACCCCGCCTCTACATCAATCGTGAAAAATTCCACCTGGAACTCCACCACTAACACTTGGACTGCCCCGACATGTACCGCGACGATAAAGATCGGTGCCACTAGATACTGCTCGGCGTGGTCAGGGGCCACGGCGCCACCAGTTCTGTTGGACTCGACATATTGGGAGTTTGGACTAGGGGGGCAGACGTCAGGAAATCCGAGCGTTAGCCAATACAACTGGTATCCCATCAACTTCTACGACGCGCGCGAAGGCGAGCCTCGCGACATTACAAACAACCAATCGAACGATACCTGCACCACCAACGGGGTGATGAACGCCGTGGAGCTCGATGTGGGCAACCTACAGCAGTGGCTCGCACAGAACTACACGAAATATTCCTCCGCCGGCACTTATGTGGATTATCTTGCGCAGAATGGATATGTGCTGTATTTTTCGGATCGGCGGGGAATGCTGCTGAACCCGAATCCGCCCATGGGAGGCTCGGCGGCAAAGAGCGGCGACTCGGGACTGGAGGACGTGATCAACTCCGGGAGTACCGTGGGTAAACCTGACGGGAATCTGGAATCGCCGATGGCCGGCCTGGCGGTTGACGGTGTGGCATTGGATTCTCCCGAAGACGTCAATCTTAACGGTCATCTCGACAACTTCGGCGCGTGGAACCTGGGGTTGGGCTTCTACGGCACAGTGGGCAATTCTGCCAAGAACCTGAATGCGCAAATCACCAACAACTCCAGCACATCCACCACGCCCGATCCCTATGGAACCGGCTCCTCGACATCCGACACCAGCAACCGCATTGCGAGTTGCGGCGCCACCGGGCGCAAGAACTGGGTGAGCGGGGCGCGGCACGTTTTGAAGCTGGTGGATGGCGCACTCGGCAACCTGCCGATGAGCCCGGTCCCACAGACCGTGGACGGTGTGACCTTCTACGGCGGATTCACGGTGGCGTCGGAGAATCCGGTTTACATTCAGGGCGATTACAACAGCAGCTCGAGCGACACATTCTTTACGGGAGAGACCAACAATACGCCGGGGTCGGATATGACCTCACCCCTCCATTCCCCGGCCGCGATCCTTGCCGACACGGTCACGATTCTCTCCAACAACTGGGACGATCGAAACAGTACGTTCCTTTCGCCCACGCAGCCGCAAGGCAACCGGTCGGCTAGTACCACGTACTACCGCGTGGCGATCGCTGCCGGGAAGACCATACGCTTCACGTTCCCGTCATGGGCGAGCTCCAACGACTACTACATGGGCACCGATGGCGGCGTCCACAACTTTCTGCACTTTCTTGAAGACTGGCAGAATACTTCATTCAATCCAGCACAACAAACCCTGCATTACGGAGGCTCGCTGGTGAGCCTGTACTTCTCAACCTATGACACCGGTATCTTCAAGTGCTGTAGTTACTCGGTGTATCAGCCGCCATTCCGCGACTATATGTTCGATACGGACTTCACCTCGCCTGTAGGCCTGCCGCCGGGAACGCCGATGTTTAAGGACGTGGAGACACTGGGCTACCGGCAGTTGTTTACGACACGCACGAACTAAACGCGCCGGCCAACGAAGTCACGCAAGGAATGTAAACGACCCCGGTCCGCAAGGATCGGGGTTTTTATTGGTGTGGAAAGCAGTTGTTGGTCGTTCGTCGTTGGTCGTTGGTCGTTAGTCGTTGGTCGTTGGTCGTTGGTCGTTGGCCGTTCGCGGTTCGCGGTTCGCGGTTCGCAAGAAGAACTTAACTCGAATCGGACCGCTAACGACTGACGACTATGGCGAAACCAGAGTTGCTGTGACCACTGGCATCTGCCGAGCTGCGCTTGGCTGGACGGGCGAGGTCGCCCGTCCCCACACGAGCGGCCGGCGACTCATGTAATGGACTTCGGCGGGGCGGCGGCGGAGAGATCGGCGGACCAGCAATCGGCAAGGATTTTCCAGGTCCCGGCGGGCTGGCGGACGAGGACGAGGAGATATTTTCCGCGCTCTTCGCGGCGCTGGCCCATGGCGACGGGGACGAGCATTTTGCAGCGTCCGAGATCGATGGCAACCTCACCCATGACTTCGAGGCGGAGGGATTCCATCTCGACGTCGCCCAATCCGGCATCGAGCAGCGAGACGAGAAACTCGCGAATGGCGGGCAGGCTGCGGACGGGCGCAACGCTGGAGCGGAGGACGGTGGCGTCGGCGGCGTAGAGTTCGATCAGATCGTCGATGTGTTTGGTGTTGCAGGCCTGGGCCCAGTCTTGCGCGACCTGGCGGGCGCCGGCTTCGGCGCGTCCGGGGGGCGAAGTGGACAGGGGACCGCCCGCCGAAGCGGGAGCGCGTCCGCGAGGAACCGCGGCCTCGGAAGCGGCGAAAGGCATGCCAGACGGCGTTGTCTGCCCTGCTTGGCCGGGGACAAGATGGTGGTGATAGTGGTGGTGAATATGATGCTGGGCGGCGGCGGATTGAGATTGAGGATGAGGATAAGGATGAGGAGCGGCGGCATCGGCGGCGACAGACGCGGCGGGAACTCCGCACCAGACGCAAAAGCGAGCGTCGGCCGGGAGCGAACCTCCACAGGCGGCGCAGGCGTTGGCGGGCCCGTCGTCCTGGCCGGCGGCGGCCAGGTCTTCGGCGGCCGCGCTGCCCGACATGCGCTGGATGGCTTCGACGGCAGCGGCAACGGCTTCGGCATTCGGCTTCGGCCAACGGAAGTTGCCGGGGAGGAGTGGAGAGGATTTTCCCCTGCCTTCGTCTGCGGCTGGGGCGGGGACGGGCTGGGCGTTCTTCGGATCAAGCTTCGAATCGGGCAGTGGATTCGGAGGGTTCGGATGGTCTCGGCTCACGGCAACCTCATGGCTGACATTGTAGGAGAATTCGGGCGCTAGGGGATGCGGAATTTTACCAACGCTTCGGAATCGGTGGGAACGCCGTTGCAGAGCGCGGGACGATAACGCCAGAAGCGGACGGCGCGCAGCACGAGCTGGTCCGCGCCGGGGCCACCGCTGTCGAGGACGAAGGCGCTATGCACGCTTCCGTCGGCGCCCACGATGAAGCTGACGCGCACCTGCAGATCGTCGTCTTGAACATGAAGCAGCGGATCGGGTGTGAGCAAGGCTTCGGGCGGGCGGACGCTGCCACATTTCGGCAGGGCCAGCGGCTCGGACATGGGAGAGAACTCGGAAATGTGCGCGGGCACACGGCGCACGGTCTTTTCCAGTTGCGCGAGCGAGGCGCGGGGCGAAGTGACGGGCAATGAAGATGAAGATGAAGACGAGGACGTTGCCGCACACGTTGCTACGGACAAGACGAGAACGCCGCCGAGGCTGGCCAGTGACACGGCTGCCGCCAGCGCCGTTGCGATCGTCGTTTTCATGCTTGGCCAGAGACGCTGCATTCGAACTCGGAGGGGCAATTTGCCCTCCAGTCTTAAGGAAAGCTAACGTCTTCTCTATCAATAACTTAGCCGCACTTTCCTGGCCTAATTTTAGAGCGGAGTGCAATCCGTTGCGAAGAAGTCGACCAAAAACGCAACCGGCGGAGGGAGTAGTACGGACACTGTTGTGCGCACAAATGCGCGACATAGGCAACGCCCGCGAACACAAGCAGCGCTTGGGGCGGTTTCAACGAAAGTGTATTCCGACGGACCTCAGCGTGGGGTTGCGGCACACGGGAAAAACATGAATCACGTGGGACGCAAGGGAAACCCTGCCGAGGCGAAGCTTTCGTTATCAAATCGCCAACCCTATCCTCGCGCGAATGACAGTCCGCGATAGCGGGCGGCCTGGACATAGAAATAGTTGTCTTCCGGCCGCCTTTCTCGCGTCATCGTCTTAATAATTCCCCTTCAAAAATAAATCATGGCAGAAACAGCGAGTTAGTAATACAATTGCCGACGGTAGTTACCCAAGGGGGTATTCGATGACAGGTATTGCCAAGACAATTGTCCGGCTCCGCGAGGAGCACCGGGAGGCTCAGAAACAAGTCCAGAAGCTGGAGGAAGCTATTTCGATTCTCGAACAGCTTACCCGAAGCGGGGGCACAACCGTGCACGCGCGGGCGCCGCGGCGCGCCAGGCGCAAACTCTCCGCGGCGGGCCGCCGGAGAATTTCTCTGGCCCAGAAAGCGCGTTGGGCCAAGATCAGACAGGCAAGTAAAGCGGCTTAAACACCGGGCGGGCCGCAGATTGCGCGCGCTCCCACGCTCGCGATCCGAGGCCCGCCGGATTTTTGGCTGGCAAACTAACCTTACACTGCGCTTGATCTTGCGTTGTTTCTAGCAGCCTGTGGTGAAGGTCGGAGAGCGGCGGATATGTAACACTTTTCATGAATTGTCATCCCGAGCGAAGCGAGGGGTCTGCATTTCCGCGGCAAACTGCAGATCCCTCGCTTCGCTCGGGATGACAAAATCTGGTGAATTGAGATTGGAACGGCAGATTCTCACTTTCACCACAGGCTCCTACCCGTGCCCTCCGCCCAGCTCGCGCACGATGCTGCCCACAAACGCCTTGGCGTCGCCAAACAGCATCAGCGTGTTATCGAGATAGTAGAGCGGGTTATCGATGCCGGCGAAGCCGGGATTCATGCTGCGCTTGATGACCATTACGGTATGGGCCTTGTCCACGTCGAGGATCGGCATTCCATAGATAGGACTGGAAGCATCGGAGCGGGCGGCAGGGTTAGTAACATCGTTAGCGCCAATCACCAGCGCGACATCGGTCTGCGGAAAGTCGCCGTTGATCTCGTCCATCTCAATCAGGCGATCGTAAGGAATATCGGCTTCGGCGAGCAGAACATTCATGTGGCCGGGCATGCGTCCGGCAACGGGGTGAATGGCGAAGCGCACGTCGACGCCGCGCTTGCTGAGCGCATCGAAAAGTTCGCGCACTTTGTGCTGCGCCTGGGCCACGGCCATACCGTATCCGGGAACCACGATGACGCGGTTTGCCGCGGAAAGAATAGCTGCGGCTTCTTCCGGCGTCGCGCTGCGAACGGGCCGGGCTTCTTCTCCGGCAGCGGACGCAGCTTGCACCTGGCCAAAGGCGCCGAACAAAACATTCGTAAAGGAGCGATTCATCGCCTTCGACATGATGATCGAAAGGATAAGGCCCGAAGATCCGTCGAGCGCGCCGGCGATGATGAGCAACTTACTATCGAGCACGAAGCCCATGGCCGCCGCCGACAGTCCGGCATAACCGTTCAACAAGGAAATTACAGTCGGCATGTCCGCGCCGCCGATAGGGATGATCAACAACACGCCGAACGCCAGCGCAATCAAGACCATGAATGGAAACAGCGAATGATCTCCCGGATGCAGCACCAGAGTTACGGCGATCGCGACGGCAACGGCGAGCAAAACAAAGTTGACGAGGTTCTGTCCTTTATAAGTCAGCGGACGCTGCGGGAGAATTTCCTGCAACTTACCGGCGGCCATCAAGCTGCCGGTGACGGTCAAGCCTCCGAGAATCACTTCGAGCGAGAGCACCGACATCATAAAGCGAGAGATGTTGGGCGCGCGCAGATAGAACTCAGCCGAGCCGACCAAGGTGACGCAGAGCGCGCCAAAAGCATGACTCAGCGCGGTCCGCTGCGGTACGGCGGTCATGGCCACGCGCCCAAGCGGAACGCCGATGATTGTGCCGAGCACGAGCGCGATGGCGATCAGCCGGTAATCCACAATGCCGTGGTGCAGCAGCGTGCCGCAAATTGCCAGCAACATGCCGATCTCGCCCGCCCAGATGCCGTGGCGGGCGGTGGTGGGCGAGCTCATCCACTTCAGCGAGAGGATGAAGAGCACGCTGGCGATAAGATAGACAAGCTCGATGACGATTTGGGACCCTGCGAGTTCGGGCGTCATCACTTCACCACCGGCTTCGCCGCGGGACGGCTGGATTTGAACATCTTCAACATGCGATCCGTAATAAAGAAGCCACCGACGATGTTACTCGTGGCGGCGACCACGGCAATGAATCCGAAAACGGCCGAGAGCGTACTCTTGTGCTCGCCCACCAGCACGATGGCGCCCACCACCGCGATCGCATCCAAGGCGTTGGTGAGCGACATCAACGGAGTGTGCAGCAAGGGCGAGACCCGCCGGATCACCTCGAATCCGATGAAACCGGCGAGCACAAAAATAAAAAGCGCATCGATCAAGTTCGAACTACTGTTCATCGTTCCTCCGTGGAAGTCGAGTAACCACAGCATCCCTCAGCGGCTAAAGCCGGAATCGTTTTCTCAACCTGCGGTATGCCTGAAGGCATACCCTGATACGTATCGCGAGTCTTTCTGCAACACTCGAGAAGCTGTGCCCTACCCAAAACAACTGTCAGCCTTGCTTGGCAAACACTGGCAACTTGAAAAACTCGCGGACACGCGCATTCACAATCTCGCCACCGTGGGTAAGCAGAGTCTCGCGAACAATCTCATCTTCCTGATTCAGATTCAACTTTTGATCTTTTATTAGATGATTCAAAAAGGAAGTAATGTTGCGGGCGTACATCATACTCGCGTGATAAGGCACGCCGGACGCCACGTTCGTCGCCCCGATAATGGTCACACCATGCTTGACCACGGTCTTGCCGGTTTCGGCGATCTCGCAGTTGCCGCCACGTTCGGCGGCCAGATCGACGATCACCGAACCCAGCGCCATTCCCTTCACCATGTCTTCGGTCACCAGGACCGGCGATTTTTTTCCTGGAATCACAGCCGCGGTAATCACCACATCGCTTTCCTGCACAACTTTTCCCAGCAACTCGCGCTGACGGCGGTAGAAATCCTCATCCTGGGCGCGGGCATATCCGCGAGCGTCCTGCGCGTCTTTCGCTTCGATGGGAAGCTCGACAAAACGTCCGCCGAGGCTCTGCACCTGCTCCTTCGCAGCCGGCCTTAGATCGTAAGCGGAAATCACCGCGCCCAGGCGGCGCGCGGTCGCGATCGCCTGCAACCCGGCAACGCCGCAACCGATCACGAACACGCGCGCGGGCGTGATGGTCCCAGCCGCGGTGGTGAGCATGGGAAAGATGCGCGGGTGCGTGTCGGCGGCCAGCAACACTGCCTTATATCCGCATGCGGTTCCCATCGAGGAGAGCGCGTCCATGCTTTGGGCGCGCGTGGTGCGGGGCATCAACTCCACCGAAAACGCAGTGACGCCAGCGCGCGCGATTTCTTGCACCATTTCCGCCGAACCGAACGGACGCAGAAATCCAACCAGCATCTGGTCGCGGCGATAGTGCGGCACATCCTGCTTGCCGGTGATGTCGTTCGATCCGTAGCAGAGAATCTGCACCACAATGTCGGCGGCGGCAAACACGGCGGCGCGGTCGGCGACGATTTTCGCGCCCTTGCCGGCATAGAGGGAATCGGGATAGCCCGCCTCGATGCCAGCGCCAGCCTCTATGTGGACTTCGAATCCCGCTTTGGTCAGCGTCGGAAGGACGGCGGGCACGAGCGCAACCCGCCGCTCGCCCGGATAACTTTCTTTTGGAACACCGATGATCACAAGACCCTGCCTGTCTGGCGATTCTGGATCGCGATTGAAAAGATGGTTTGGGGCCGCCCCCGGCCCATAGCAAGCCGACGGTTCGAGACAACTTCCACGGCACCGGTGATTTTATTCGAGCGGAGGATGGCGCACAAATGAATTAGGTGTCAGGTCTCAGGTCTCAGGAAAACCGGAGATTAGTGCTTGACCTCCTGCGACCTGAGATTCGACACCTGAGACCTATCTCTAAAGTGTGAGGCTTAACCTTAGTCCACCGCCATCATTGGATGCACCGTGGGCTGCGGCGGATTCGGAGGCAGCGATATCGGCGCAGTTTTGCGCGATCCAATCGGCGCCGGCGGCTTCGAGTTCGCGGCGAAGCATGGTGGTGAGGAATGCGATCACTCGGGCGCCAGCGGCCTTGCCCGCGCGAACTCCCGCCGCCGCATCTTCGACCACGATGCAATCGGAGGCGGCAAACCCCAGCTTCGCCGCCGCTTTCACATAAGGCTCGGGATCGGGCTTGCCGATTTTCACATCGCTCGACGTAATCATAGTTTTGGGCACGGGCAGGCCCGCGGCCCGCAAACGCACTTCGGCCAGCGCGCGTGTGCATGAGGTCGCAATCGTCCAGCGGTCCGGAGGCAGGCTGTTCAGGAGTTCCCGAGCGCCCGGCAGCAGGACCACGCCATCGAGGTCCGCGATTTCGCGGCGTTCGACTTCGCGATTTTCGAGTTCAATGTCGGAGTTGGGCAGAAGCTCGCGGATGGTGGTTTGGCTGGGGCGCCCGTGCGCCTTATGGACGACGGTCTCTGGATCGAAGCCATGTTCAGCCGCCCACCTACGCCAGACGCGCGCCACCGCGGGAGTGGAATCGATGAGCACACCATCCAAGTCGAACAACAGGGCGCTACAGCGGATCTCGATCATTTCATCCAATCTACAGGATCGGCGCGGATTCCAAGGCCGGCGGGCGAAAGCCGGCCGGGTAGGGTTGGTGAGCGCGGCAGGAATCGAACCTGCGACCCACGCCTTAAAAGGGCGTTGCTCTACCAACTGAGCTACGCGCCCGCCAATTTCAATCTAACATATTTTCCGTGATGATTTGGGGCGCTGGCGTTGCGGCAGTGGGCCGATTCTGTGTTACTGGGCCGCGAGCTTCGAGCAATGCCTCACCACGGAGGCACGGAGACACGGAGGAGATCTTTTTAGTAGTTTCATTGTCGAACCGCGCCTGCTTTACAAAAGACATAATCATGAGCTCGCTTTTCTCCGTGACTCCGTGCCTCCGTGGTGAGGTTCTGGTTTGAGATCGGCCAGGAGACCGCAGCTCGAAGTCGGGCTTCCTCATTCGGCGGCCCGTGACGCTGGCGGCGCAAAAGCGATACACTCGGTATCCATGCTGCGATTTGGTTTTTTTTGGGCAAAACTTCGGTCCCGTGTTTGCCCGATTCTGTCGTGCGCAATTTTGTCTTGCATGATTTTGTCGCCGGCGCTGGGCCACGCGGCGAAAAAGAAGCAGTTGCCCGCCGTGCGCTGGACGGCGGGCGCTCCCGGCTGCACCTTCGAGCGTGGCGACGACGGGCGCTTACGCTGGACCATGTCTGAAACTGGGACCGGGAAAGACCTCACCGTCTCGCTGCTCGTGGATTCGCAGGAACTTACCAAAAGCCGCCGCCGTTTCTATCACCTCCTCGGCGCGTATGTGAGCGTGACTTACACCGGACAAAACAAAGTTGAGTTTCCAGCGGACGTGCGCATCGACTTCGTTCGTCATCACGACGTTCTTGAGGTCTATCAGGACCCCTCCGAACTCTCCAACAAATTGCAGAACGACATCGATACGCTGGTTTTCGAAACCGAGCGCCAGATCAAGAAGAACCCCAAGATCAGCGAAGAAAAAACGGCCTACTTGCGCGAGTACGAAAAGGAAGCCTCCGAGTTCATCGAGTTCGTGAGCACGCAAACGCTCGATCCGGCCGGGGCGACGCTGTCTCCGGGCAATCCCGAGGCCCACGGCTGGGTTTTTTTCGCGACCAGCAACAAGTGGATCGGGCCGTGGAAAGAGCGTGAGGATTTTATTCTCAGCGTCTGGATGAAAGACAAGATTTGGCAGTTTCCCTTTTCGCTGCCACCGGCGCCAGGCGACCTGATTCTGCGCAAACCGCCGGAGTGAGGGAACGAGCGCGCCGGAAAATTGTGTTACAGTTTCGCGCGCATAGTTCAAGACAATGCTCGAAACTATGTTCGAAACTATGCTCGAGACACTGTTCGAGACAATGTTGGTGACCATGGAGATTGATCCGAAATTGCCGCCAGAGACCGGGAAGCCGGCAGTCGTGTTCTATTGCCCGGTGTGCGCCGCGGAAGTTGGCGATCCGCTGACCTGCGGCGATTGCTCGGCCGTCATCTGCCGCCGCTGCGGAACGCCGCTGGAATCTTCCGACGAGCTGGGGATGGGATAGAGCGGGCGTGGCTATAGCTCGCGAGATCCAGCTTCAGACATTGTTACTCATATAATAGGTGTAGATGGGTCTAATGACAGCTTCGGCACAAGGCGGGAACCACGCGGCGTTGGCGCAAGCCGATCCGACCAACGGTAATCTGGCGCATCTCGATCTCGAGCGGGAGATCGCGCGGCTCAAACGCGAGATGAATGCCGTCATCCTGGCGCACTACTATCAGGAATCGGAAATTCAGGACCTCGCGGATTTTGTCGGCGACAGCTTGCAACTGTCGCAGAAGGCCGCGGCCACCTCGGCGGATGTCATCGTTTTCTGCGGCGTGCTCTTCATGGCCGAGACCGCTAAAATTCTCAACCCCGCCAAGCTTGTCCTGCTCCCCGACTTGAAAGCCGGCTGCTCGTTGTCCGACGGCTGTCCGGCGAATTTATTCCAGGCGTTTCGCGAACGCTATCCCGATCATGTAGCGATCACGTATATCAATTGCAGCGCCGAGGTCAAGGCGCTCAGCGATATCATCTGCACTTCGAGCAACGCGGAGAAAATCGTCCGGCAGATTCCGATCGAGAAGCCCATCCTGTTCGCTCCCGACCAGCATCTCGGCCGCTACATCATGAAAAAGACGGGACGCGAAATGCGGCTCTGGCCGGGGAGTTGCATTGTTCACGAAATGTTTTCCGAACGCAGCCTGGTGCAATTGAAAGAGCGCCACCAGCAAGCCCAGATCCTGGCGCATCCCGAGTGCCCGGAAGCGGTGCTGCGCCACGCCGATTACGTCGGATCGACCACGGGAATTCTCAAATACGCTCAGCAGAGCCCAGCGGCAGAGTTCATCGTGGCCACGGAAAAAGGCATCCTGCACCAGATGGAGAAGGCTTGCCCGGAGAAAAAATTTATTTCCGCTCCCGGCGAGGGCGGCTGCTCGTGCAGCGAATGCCCGCACATGAAGCTCAACACCATGGAGAAGCTCTATCTCTGCATGAGGGACCGCACGCCAGAAATCACGCTGGACGAAGATTTGCGCCAGCGCGCCGAGCACCCCATCCTCCGCATGTTGGAGATGAGCTAGAAACCCGTGGCGAAGTTGAACCAAATGAATGGTTTAGAATTCGGGGGAGGGAACAAGGTGGTCGAGACCGCTTCAGTTTCTATACCCAAGACGTACCTATTCCGAATTGACTCAGCCAAGGACAATGATGGTTTCTTTGAAGCCATGCGCCCTTTTATAACCTCCGTTTATGCAGGGGTCGAATTCCGCGTCGGTTCAGCAAGTTGGATCCCCGATCTTGTAAAGGTCACCGTAGGAGATCCGCCCGATCATTGTTCATTGACCCTCATTGAACTTGAGTCTACAGAACCGGTCGCTTTGGAATCTTGCAGAAAATATCTTCCCGAGAAGTCAGCCGACATAGCTGCTGCATTCAACGCTTACCTTGACCGGGTAATCCGTCAGTGCCAGTCAACCGCCGATCCTCGTGAATCTGAGTTCGCTCATCTGAGGGCGCTCCTGTCGGATGCGAACTATCTAATGATTACGACTGCGGGGGCTTTGAGGTCATCGGCTTCCTTTGTGGAAGAATTGCCCCTCATTGACCAAGACCAACCAATGCAGGTCGCACCATCGCGAGAGGTTAATCAGGAGAATAAGGAGCGGAAACGTGAGTTTCGGGGTGTTTTGCGGTTGCACGCAGATGAAACCAAGGCGCTCAGTCGATGTGTGATGATTCTGGATGCAGTGACTCGACGCCACGATTTCAGCAAAGCAACCATGCATTCATGGAGACAAAAGGCACCGCTGAGGCAGTTGCTCTCCAAGAACGGTGATCGTCATCCGGCGCTCCGAGCATTTATTTTTGAAACGCAGGGCCGTGGCATCACGCTGGATTTTGAGGTGGTGCTCTCTGAACTGGTTGAAATCTGGTCTACTGCCGGCACGACGCAACTTAATCCCGAGCATATCCGTGCTCTTGTTAGCGACTACTATCCGGCGGCGTCCGCTGTCAAGGGACACGACCTGATGGCTGCTGTTTTTGAGACGGCCCGGAGTTTTCTGGAGCACTGACGAACTGCAGATCCCTCGCTTCGCTCGGGATGACAATTCATAAAGCACAGGCTGCTAGAATTTGTCCTCATTGACTTCCATGTCCGAATCTCTTGATCCGTCGAGCTACCGCGAACTCCTGCGCCGATTTCTTGCGGAGGATTTTGGAGCCGGGGACATCACCACGAACACGATCGTGGACGCCGGACGGCGTGCCCGCGGGCAACTGATCGCCAAGGCCCCGCTCGGCCTTGTTCTTGCCGGAGTCGAGCTGTTCCTCGAAGTCTTCCGGCTTCTCGAACCCGCCGTAGAAGCCCAGATCGGACGCAAGGACGGAGACGAACTACGCCCAGGCGAAAGTCCGGTGCAGGTCTTCGCTTCGGCGCGCACGCTGCTTTCCGGCGAGCGCGTGGCCTTGAACCTACTCCAGCGCCTCTCGGGCATCGCCACGCTGACGCGGCGCTTTGTGCGCGAGGTCGAAGGCACGGACGCGCAAATTCTGGATACGCGCAAGACCACTCCGGGACTGCGCGCGCTGGAAAAATATGCGGTGCGCGTCGGCGGAGGCCGCAGTCACCGCAAAAGCCTGGCGGAAGCCGTGCTGATCAAGGAGAATCATATCCGCATGGCGGGCGGAGTCGCGGCGGCGCTTCGAGCGGCGCAACCGGCACAGGGCCGCGTGGCCTGGATGGAAATCGAAGTGACGAATCTCGACGAGTTGCGCGACGCGCTCGTTTATCGACCGGACGATTACAGGCCCGATGTTATCCTTCTCGATAATATGCAACCGGCCGACATCCGGTGCGCGGTGGAGCAGGCGCGGCGGGCGGAAGACGCGCAAAATGCACCGGCGAAAAAGATTCTCCTCGAAGCTTCGGGCGGAATTACGCTCGCCAACGTGCGGCAGTTCGCGGAGACTGGCGTAGACTGGATTTCGGTCGGCGCGCTCACCCACTCCGCGCCCGCCGTGGACTTGAGCTTCGAGATCGAACCCGTATAATGCAGGACAGTTTACAGGAGACTTTACAGGATACTTTGCAGGACACTCGACAGACCGACATTCTCGTCATCGGCAGCGGCCTGGCTGGCCTCGCGGCCGCGTGGGACGCAGCGAAACGCGGTTGCCAAGTCACGCTGCTGACGCGCGCCGAAAAACCCGAGGAAAGCAATACCGATCGGGCGCAGGGCGGAATCATCTATCGCGCGCCGGCGGAATCGCCGGAACAACTTGTTGCCGACATTCTTTCGGTTGGTGGCGGACTGAGTTCTCCCGACGCCGCTCGCCTGTTGGCCCGCGAAGGCCCGCGTCTGGTCAAGGAAATTTTGATCGACGAGCTGGGCGTTCCCTTCGATGCCTCGGCGGAAAATTCCGGGCAGCTTGACTTGACGCGCGAGGCGGGGCATTCCGTGCCGCGCATCGTTCACTACAAGGACCAAACCGGCTTCGCGATTGAGCGCGCGTTTCTCGATCGAGTGTGCACGCACCCAAACGTCAAAGTGATGTCTCATGCGACCGCCGTCGATCTGCTGACGGTTTCGCACCATTCGCTGGAGCCGACCGACGTCTATCGTCCGCTGACCTGCGTCGGAGCGTATGTGCTCGATCAGAAAACGGGAAAAATTTTCTCCCTCCTGGCCAAGGAAACCATTCTGGCCACGGGCGGCCTGGGCAGCGTATTTCTGCACACGACGAACCCTCCCGGAGCGCGCGGCGATGGCATCGCCATGGCTTACCGCGCGGGCGCGCGCTGCATGAATATGCAGTACATCCAATTCCATCCGACCGCGCTGCTGGCGCCCGACGGATGCTTTCTGATTTCCGAGACGGTGCGCGGCGAGGGTGGGCGGTTGGTGGACCGGCACGGCAAGGAATTCATGCAACGCTTCCATCCCGCCGGATCGCTGGCGCCGCGCGACATTGCGGCGCGCGCCATTTATCAGACGATGCTCGAATCGGGCGAGCCTTGCGTTTATCTCGACATTACACACAAGCCCGCCGATCACCTGCGCGAACGTTTTCCCGGAATTTACGCCGTGTGTCTGGAGCGCGGCATCGACCTGACGCGCGAACCGATTCCGGTCGTGCCTGCCGCGCACTATAGCTGCGGCGGCATTGCCACCGACGATTGCGGCCGCACCACGGTAGCGCGGCTGCGCGCGGCGGGCGAGGTCGCCTGCACCGGATTGCACGGCGCCAACCGCCTGGCCAGCACTTCCCTGCTCGAATGCCTGGTTTGGGGAACGCGGGCCGGAGCGCAGGCCGCCGAAGGCATTGCGCGCGGCGACGATTACTACTTTCCCAAGGTCGCCGACTGGCGCTACGAACACGAACCGGCGGACCCCGCGCTCATCACGCAGGACTGGATGACGATCCAGCACACCATGTGGAATTATGTTGGGCTGATCCGCAGCGAGCGGCGGCTGAACCGGGCCTTGCGGATTTTGCGCGAACTCGACCTCGAGATCGCGCGTTTTTACGACAAGTGCGAGGTCGGCGATTCCATTATCGGGCTGCGCAACGGCATGCTCACGGCGCTGCTGATCCTCGAAGCCGCGGAACAGTCGCGCGAAAGCCGGGGCTGCCATTACCGCATCAACTAAGTAACCTCCGATTAAGTCTTCGCTAGCCGGTGCGAGACGCGTTGGAAATGTGGCCCTCAGCGGCTAAAGCCGCTTGTGGTGCTGGTTTTAGCGGCACGGCTGAAGCCGTGCCCTTCCCAAGAACACGCGAAAACAAACTTAATCAGAGTTTCCCTAAGTAAACCGCGGACCCAAGGTTGCCACAGCCACCGGCGGAGACGGGGCAAGCCCTCGTCTCTACCCGAGAAGGACGCAGCCGCGTCGCTCGGGGAGCATCCCTCTCGTAATCCCATCCACACGCAGGGACGCGTTCCACCTGCCTTCTTAGCTGCAACATGCCGTTCATAATCGATAAGAGTTTGAAATTGCGGGCTATAAATCCGATCTGGGTTCCCCTACTACTCTTAGAGATAAACATTTTCTAATGAACCCCGGCCCCAGGCTTGCTCACCAGTCCCCAGGGAAAACCGTTCTCTAATGAAAATCGCTCGCAGGGACGATGGAGAAGTGGAGGGATTTCACCGGCTATTCACCGCAAAATGAAAATTCACTCACGCGAAAAAGACACGACTAAGGACACGACTGAAGAGAGGCGCGATACCAGAGGCGCAAGCTGGCAGGCGGCGGCCCGCCCCAGACCCGTCTGCAACCACTCCCCATCCGGAAAGGAACGGCAGCGATGAGCGACAACGACAGTGATATCGTCAAAGATTTTCTGGTCGAGAGTTACGAAAACCTCGACCGGCTGGACCGGGACCTGGTGGGCCTGGAGAAAAACCCTCACGATAAGGAAGCGCTGGCGGGCGTGTTTCGCACCATCCACACCATCAAGGGCACCTGCGGCTTTCTCGGATTCAATAAGTTGGAGAAGGTGGCGCACGTAGGCGAGAGCCTGCTGACGCGGCTGCGAGACGGCCAGCTCACGCTCAATCCGGAACTGACCACGGCGCTGTTGAGCATGGTGGATGCGGTGCGTCAGATGCTCAAGGAAATCGAGTCGACGGGCCAGGATGGCGAGAACGACTATCCGGAACTGCGGGAAAACCTGACGCGGCTGCAAACGCCAGGCGCCGCAAGCGCAGGCGCCGCGCCCAAGTCCAAGTCCGCTGCGGCCAAAACAAAGCCGCGGCCAGCACCGGAAGCAATCGCCGTCGCGCACGCGCCAGAAGTACTACCCCCAGCGGCGGAAGCGGCCGCGGCGGCACCGGTTGATGCGCCCGCGAAAGCGCCTGCGGTTTCGCCGGAAAAAAACGCCGAAACGCGGCGAAAACCCACTCGCGGAAAGATCGGCGGCGTGCTGGTCGACCGTGGGATGGCGCAGGCTTCCGACATAGCGATGGCGCTGGAAAAACAGGAACAAGGGGACACCCGGCGTCTGGGCGAAATTCTAGTGGCCTCCGGATTGGCCAAGCCGGAAGACGTGGCAGCGGCGCACCAGATTTTGGAAGCCAAATCGCGCGAGGCGGTAGCCGAGACCATCCGAGTCGGGGTCGATGTGCTGGACAAGCTGATGACTTTGGTCGGCGAGCTGGTGCTGGCGCGCAACCAGCTACTGCAAATCTCGAACACGGTGGAGGACACCAGCCTGCAGGCCGTCTCGCAGCGCATGAACCTGATTGCCACGGAGCTGCAAGAAGGGGTCATGAAGACGCGCATGCAGCCCATCGGAAACATCTGGAACCAGTTTCCGCGGACGGTGCGCGACGTGGCGCTCGGTTGCGGCAAGGAAGTGGAAATCGAGATGGAGGGCAAAGACACGGAACTCGACAAGACCATCATCGAGGCCATCAAGGACCCGCTGACGCATCTGGTGCGCAATTCCGTCGACCATGGCATCGAACTTCCCGAAGACCGGGTCAAGGCCGGCAAGCATCGGACCGGACGCCTGATCCTACGCGCCTTTCACGAAGGCGGACAGGTCAATATCGAGATCACCGACGATGGCGCGGGCTTGGACTTGGACCGCATCCGTAAGAAGGCCATCGAACGCGCCGTGATTACCGCCGATCAGGCGGCGCGCATGAGCGAGCGGGAAATTTTCAATTTGATCTTCCTTCCCGGATTCTCGACCGCAGCCAAGGTGACGAACGTAAGCGGGCGCGGCGTGGGTATGGACGTGGTGAAGACGAATGTGGAGAGAATTGGCGGCAACGTGGATGTTCAGTCCACCGCGGGGCGGGGCACGACGGTGCGAGTCAAGATCCCATTGACCCTGGCCATCATTCCCGCGCTGGTGGTGACTTGCGGCGGCGATCGTTATGCCATTCCGCAGGTCAGCTTGCTCGAACTGGTACGGCTCGATGCGGACAAGGTGGCGAAGGGCATCGAATTGGTCCATGGCGCGCCGGTCTACCGGCTGCGCGGACGGCTCCTGCCTCTGGTGTATCTGAATAAGGAACTGGAACTCGCCCCGGATGCGCGCACTGCGGCGGAACACGATGGCGCCGTCAACATCGTGGTGCTGCAAGCCGACGAGCGGCAATTCGGGCTGGTGGTCGATCAGATCAACGACACCGAGGAAATCGTGGTCAAGCCGCTGCGCAAACAGCTCAAGACGGTGAAGACGTTTGCGGGTTCGAGCATCATGGGCGACGGCAAAGTCGCCCTCATCCTGGACGTACTCGGGCTGGCGCAGCGGGCGAGCGTAGTGACCCAGACCAAGGACCGCGCGCTGACGGAAAAAACCGCGGCATCGGCGGGGAAGGCGGAAGATAAACAAACTTACCTGCTCTTCGCGGGCCCGAGTGGTTCCCGCATGGCCATCCCCCTCAGCACCCTGGCGCGCCTCGAGGAGTTTCCCGTGGCGCAAGTGGAAATGTCGGGCAGTCAATGGGTCACGCAATATCGCGGCCAGATTCTGCCCTTGATCCGCCTCAATGTCGCGATGGAAGAGCGGCGCACGAAATTGCGGGCGCTGCTCGGGCCGCCCGCGTCCGATTCCGGGCCGATCCAGGCGCTGGTGCTGAACCACGAGGGGCGGAGCTTCGGCCTGGTCGTGGACCATATCGTGGACATTGTCGAAGACCGGGCGGACGTGAGGACGCCGGCCACCCGGGCCAACGTTCTCTATTCGGTCGTCATCGGCGACCGGGTCACGGAATTGCTCGACATTCCGGCCCTCCTGCGCGGCGCGGAACTGAACGTGGCGCAGCCCGGTTTGGCGGCGAAATCAGCGGGGGTGGGGAACTAAGCCATGGCTCATACTTCACAGTTTTGCACGTTCTATCTCGACAAGCTGCTGTTCGGCGTGGAATTGAAAGGCGTCCAGGAAGTCATCCGCTCGCTCGACATGACCATGGTCCCGCTGGCGCCTTCGGTGGTCAGCGGGCTGATCAACCTGCGCGGACAAATCGTCACGGCCGTCGACCTGCGGCGGCGGCTGGAACTGGCGCCCCGGCCGCCGGGCACGCTGGCCATGAACGTGGTGGTGCGCTCGGAGGATGGCGCGGTCAGCCTGTTGGTGGACGAAATCGGCGATGTGGTCGAGGTCGAAGAAGACAGCTTCGAGCCGCCGCCGGAAACCTTGCGCGGCTCGATGCGGACCATGATCCTCGGCGTCCACAAATTGAAGGACCGTCTCATGCATGTGCTCGACATCGAAAAGGCGTGCCAGATGACGGACGTGGTGGAAACCGCGGCGGCTGGCCGCTAGCCGGTCCACCATGAGGCAAGAACCGGTATTAGGCGTTTCATGTTCGCACTGAGTACGTCCCGGCTTTGTGCGTCCTAAAAAGACACGACCGGGAGTGTTAATACAAATCGAAGCTTTGCTCAAGCGGCATAGGGCAGGGCCGATGGATTACGAAGTAACCGGAGGAGGCTCCAATGATTCGACGAATACTGATGGTAATTTCTCTTTGTATTTTTGCCGGCCCGCTGCTGGCGCAGGATCTTTCCAATATTCAGATCCACGGATTTGTGACGCAGGGCTTTCTCTACAGCTCGCACAATAACTTGTTCACCATGGAGACCAGCGATGGCAGTGCGCGCTGGACGGATGCGGCGGTCAGCTTAAGCGATGCCATCTCCGACAAACTCCATGTCGGGATCCAGTTGCATGTGTATCAACTGGGAGAATTGGGCGGTCCCAACCTGCAAATCGACTGGGCCACGGGAGACTACCGGGTCAACGATAGAGTCAAATTAGTTTTCGGCAAAGTGAAGACTGTCTACGGTTTGTACAACGATTCGCAGGACGTGGACACGGTACATCTCTGGACCCTCCTCCCCGAGTCCTTTTACCCGGTCGACAACAAGAACTTCACTTTGGCGCACTACGGCGCGGACTTCTATGGCACGGCGGACTTTGGGACCCGCCGTGGGAAAGTTTCGTATCGAGCCTATGCCGGATATCGTTCGCTGGATTTGACCGGCGGCTATGCCTTGGAACTCGGAGTCCCGGTTGTCGGGTCGGCCTTTACGACGGGAGGCGGCAATATGTTCGGCGCCGACCTGCGCTGGCAAACGCCACTGAAGGACCTGTTGGTCGGGGTCAGCGCAATTGTTACCAACCTGAATGGGACGGCGACCACCGGGTCGCTCCACATTCCCTACCTCGGTGAGCCCGTGGAGTTCGTGAAGTTCGAGAGAGGGAAGTTCATGGCCGCGTCGGAATACAAGCGAGTCGCCCCACAACTCGATCTTCACTTGAATAACGTCGATCCCTACGGCTACCCCGCTCCGGTCATTCCCTACAACGTTGTGGCTGTCGAGGACCAAAGAAGTTGGTACGTGATGTCGAGTTACCGGCTCACCGAGAAGTTGCAAGTGGGAGCGTATTACAGCCACACCGGCAACGCCCACGTGAACGGCAAACTGCCGATCAATTACTCAAACGACGCCGTGATCTCGGGACGATTCGACTTCAACTCCTATTTCTACGCCAAGCTGGAGGGCCATTTCATCAATGGCACGTCGCTCAATTACTACGTGGATACGAATCCCAATGGGGAAACAACGGCGACGAAGATGCTGGCGGCCAGGATTGGATTCAGCTTCTGAATGGGCTACCGGTCTTCCTTACTGGAACATCGTCGTCCAAAATATTCATCGTACAAGAACGTCGTACGCAAAAATGATCGGAGATGAGAGCAATGAATCAGCGATATCGGTCCCATCTGTTTTTCGGCATCGTTCTCGGCGTCGTTTTCGGCTGCGCAGCGGCCCGGGCCCAGGACGTGGTTGTGATCGTGAACAACGGGGTCAAGGCTACAAGCGCTAGCAAGGATGACATCGCCAGCGTGTTCACCGGGGATAAGTCCTCTCTGGGGGACGGCTCTAAAGTCACCCCGGTCACCTTAAAGGGCGGAGCGGTTCACGAAGCCTTCTTGAAGGAGTACATCGGCAAGGGCGACGCGGCGTATCGAACGGCGTGGCGCAGCCTGGTGTTTACCGGGCAGGGCACGATGCCGAAGACCGTCGACTCGGAAGCGGCCATGGTCGACTACGTGGCCGCCACGCCTGGCGCGATTGGGTATGTGGGTAAGGGAACGGAGCACGACAAGGTCAAGACTCTAGCGATCAAGTGAGGGATTGCGATGAATAGATTGGGCATTAAAGCGAAGATTTGGATGAGTATCGCCATATTCGGTATGGGTTATGTGGCTCTGCTGGTGCTGTTGCAGTGGACCAGTTCGGAGACCCAGAAGCACATGAAAATCGCTTCCGGGTCTCTGTTTCCCGCCGCGCTGAGCAGCCAGGAAGCCAGCGCCAGCTTTCAGAAAGTCGGGAAACGCTACAACGACGCCGTCTTGACCCAGGACAAGAAGGCGCTGGCGGCCGCGGATGAAGACGCGGAAGCGGTGACGGCTGCGCTGCGCTCGGTCCAAGAAAAGACCGGCTTCAATCCGGAACGGCAGAAGCAGGCATCCTCACTGATCGACCGTTTCACGGACATCCATACTCGTTCCAAAACACTCTACACGGCCATGATTGAACATCCCGACAGTATGACGGCCGAAACCCAGCAGGACATTGCCGCCCTGGCGCGGGACAACAAAGATACGACCGCCTCCCTGAGCGAACTCCAGAATGGAGTGGCGAAGGATTTCCAGGCGGAACTGGACATCGTTACGACGTGGTCCGAGCGGCAGCGGACGTTTGGAATTATCGTGCTGTTGATTGCTGTGGTGTGTGGCGGCGGCGTCTCTTACGTCGTCATTGAACGCTACATCGCGAAACCGCTGCGCCAGCTTAACAGCCACTTAAAAGACATTGCGGAAGGCGAGGGCGATCTGACCACGCGTTTGGAAGTCATGAGCCGCGACGAGATCGGAGAGACCAGCAGTTCGTTCAACCTGTTTATGGACAAGCTGCAGGGGATCATGCGCCAGATCGCGGCCAATACTTACCAGTTGTCTAGCGCCAGCGAGGAACTGAATATCACCAGCCAGCAGATCACGGCGAATTCGGAAGAGACCTCGGCTCAGGCCAACGTGGTTTCGCAAGCCGCGCAGCAGGTGACCCAGAACCTCCAGACGGTCGCCACTGGCGCGGAAGAAATGAGTTCCAGCATCAAGGAAATTGCCAAGAACGCCACCGAAGCCGCCAAGGTTGCGACCTCCGCGGTAAAAGTGGCGGAAACGGCCAACGCTACCGTGGGCAAGCTGGGCGATTCCTCCGCCGAGATTGGCCAGGTCATCAAGGTCATCACTTCCATCGCCCAGCAGACCAACCTCCTGGCCCTGAACGCCACCATCGAAGCGGCCCGCGCCGGCGAGGCGGGCAAAGGCTTCGCCGTGGTGGCCAACGAAGTCAAAGAGTTGGCGAAGGAGACGGCCAAAGCCACCGAAGACATCAGCCGCAAGATTGAAGCCATCCAGACCGACACCAAAGCCGCCGTGGACGCCATCGGCACGATCAGCGCAGTGATTAACCAGATCAACGATATCTCCAGCACCATAGCGACGGCGGTGGAGGAGCAGAACGCGACCACGAACGAGATGTCGCGCAACGCGGGCGAAGCGGCCAGCGGCAGCGGCGAGATCACCAAGAACATCGGCGGGGTGGCCGAAGCGTCGGAAAACACCGCGCGCGGGGCAACGGATACGCAGAAGGCGGTCCAGCAACTGGCGGAAATGTCTACCCAACTCAGCGGTTTGGTAGGCCAATTCAAAATCGAGGCCAACGGGAACGGCATGGCAGCGGCGCCAACACGGAGCAAGGCGGCCCATGCGTAGGCTTGAATAATTTCGCTCCAGCGGCGACACGCAGCGCATGGACCCTGCCCGCCGCTTGCCAATCGTCCGCCCGCCGATCCGAGACCCACTCCTCCTAAAGTCTGCGTTCTCGGTGCCGATGAAAATTATGTTGGGTCGAGCGCTGATCCGCGAACTGTGTGGCAGCGCACGATGGGCGCCGGACGCATCCGCCGGGTTAGAGATAGCATCATGCGCCTCACTCGCCGAATCGATTGCTGCGCTGAGACGGCTCGAAATCCCACGCGACCCTGAGCATCGTCATCCAGCAGTGCGATTTAGCAAGTTACCGGAGAAGAGAAAATGAAACTTACCCTGGGAAAGAAGCTGGGACTGGGCTTTGGAGTGATCCTGTTGCTCACGACGGCCAGTGCCGTGCTGGTTTACGTGGAGTCCTCTGCGCTCATGCAGAGTCAGGTTTTCCTGCTAGACAACCTTGTACCGACCCTGGCAGCAGCCAAGGAGTTGCAGCGGGATCTGAACTATACCCAGGTCAAGGGCCGCCAAGCCATTCTTGCAGGAACAGACCCGGTCCGGTGGAAGGAAGCGAAGCAGGCATTCGATGGAGCCTGGGGCTCCATCGACAAAGATGTTGCCCAACTGGACGAATTGGCGCCCAAATGGGAGCAGACGGATCGCGATCAGCTAAACGGTATCAAGGAGCACCTTCCCTGGCTCCGCGCGACCGAGGAGGCTGCACTCGATCATGCCACGAGCGGTGGGAGCGATGCCGTCATTCGGGCGGGCAACGAAAATGCCGACCTGGTTACACCGGCCAATATCGCGGTCAAGAAATCCCTTGACGGCCTGGCGGAATCGCTGGTCAAGCTATTGGCCAGGAACAAAGAGGAATTGCATGCGGCGAACCGCTCGCTCAACCTGACCATGGCAGTGACCGCTTTCGCGGCACTGGGCGTCGGAATCTTCGTGGCCATTTTCCTGAGCCGCGCCATTGCGGGTGCAACCCAGGCGCTTCTGGTGCAGACGGAAGCGATCGCAGCCGGCGACTTGTCCCGCGACGACCTTCAAGTCCGCAGCCAGGATGAACTCGGCGACCTGACCGCGGCCATCAACAAGATGAGTGGCAGCTTGAAGAACATGATCCTCTCCATCACGGAAAGTTCGGTCCAGGTCGCCAGCGCCAGCGAAGAACTGAATGCCACCAGCCAGCAGATCACCGCCAATTCCGCGGAAACCTCGGCCCAGGCGGACGTGGTTTCGAAGGCGGCAGAATCGGTCAGCCAGAACCTTCAAACGGTCGCCACCGGCGCCGAAGAGATGAGCGCCAGCATCAAGGAAATCGCCAAGAACGCCACCGAGGCCGCCAAGGTCGCAACCTCTGCCGTCAGAGTCGCCGAAACTACCACCGCCACCGTCTCCAAACTCGGCGATTCTTCCACCGAGATTGGCCAAGTCATCAAGGTCATCACTTCCATCGCACAACAAACTAATTTGCTGGCCTTAAACGCCACGATTGAAGCGGCACGCGCCGGAGAAGCGGGCAAGGGCTTTGCCGTTGTGGCCAACGAAGTCAAAGAACTGGCCAAGGAAACCGCCAAAGCCACCGAAGACATCAGCCGCAAAATCGAAGCCATCCAGACCGACACGAAAGCGGCGGTCGATGCGATTGCCTCGATCAGCGGAGTCATCAATCAGATCAACGATATTTCGGGCACCATCGCCACGGCTGTTGAAGAACAGAACGCCACCACCAACGAGATGTCGCGCAACGTGAGCGAAGCGGCCAGCGGCAGCGGCGAAATCACCAGCAACATTGCGGGCGTGGCCCAAGCGGCGGAGGGCACAACCCGCGGCGCCACCGATACTCAGAAGGCGTCGCAGCAGTTGGTGGAAACGTCCGCACAGCTTCGCCACCTGGTCGAGCAATTCAAGATCAAGACCGGAGGGGACGGCGCGGCAACAATTCAAGCGCGGAGCAGGGCGGCCCACGCGGGTTCGTAGATATGCTTCAACGGCGGAGGGATACAGTATGACTCTCAAAACGAAATTCCGGGTAATGATTGGCGTTTCAACCGCTGGCCTGCTGGCCGTGGCCGGCTTTTGGATTCAGGGCCAACATTCCAGTCTGCTTTCGGAAAAACTGCAAAAAACGAAGAACCTGGTCGAAGTGCCCTACTCCATTATCGTGCAGCAATACCAACTGGAGACTGAAGGCAAGATAACCCGAACCGAGGCCCAACACCGGGCGATTGAAGCCATTCGGGCCATGCGTTACGAGGGGGGCAACTATTTCTGGATCAATGACGAGCATCCGACCATGATCATGCATCCCCTCAAGCCCGAGTTGGACGGCACCGATCTTACCTCTTTGAAGGATCCTTCGGGAAAAGCCGTCTTCGTTGAATTTACCAGGGCAGCGCAAGCCCCGGAGGGTGCCTATGTCTACTATCTCTGGCCAAAACCCGGCAAAGAGCAGCCCGTCGAAAAACTATCCTTCGTCAAATGTTTCGTCCCGTGGGGCTGGGTGATTGGAACCGGAATCTACATTGACGATGTGGACTCGGCTTGGCGGCAAAGCGCCCTGACGGCGGCGGGGCTTACCCTCATGTGCCTGTTGCCGCTGGTGGTCGTATCCATGGCTACTTCGCGCTCGACCTCTCGCCGCTTACAAGATATGGTGGAGCGTTTCAGGGACGTGGCGGAAGGCGAGGGAGACCTGACGAAACGAATTCCGGTTACCGCCCGTGATGAAATCGGGGAGCTCGCGAAATGGTTCAACGTTTTCCTGGACCGGTTGCACGAGATGATCCGGGCAATCGCGGGGAATGCAGTACAGGTAGCCAGCGCCAGCGAAGAACTGAATGCCACCAGCCAGCAGATCACCGCCAATTCCGCGGAAACCTCGGCCCAGGCGGACGTGGTTTCGAAGGCGGCAGAATCGGTCAGCCAGAACCTTCAAACGGTCGCCACCGGCGCCGAAGAGATGAGCGCCAGCATCAAGGAAATCGCCAAGAACGCCACCGAGGCCGCCAAGGTCGCAACCTCTGCCGTCAGAGTCGCCGAAACTACCACCGCCACCGTCTCCAAACTCGGCGATTCTTCCACCGAGATTGGCCAAGTCATCAAGGTCATCACTTCCATCGCACAACAAACTAATTTGCTGGCCTTAAACGCCACGATTGAAGCGGCACGCGCCGGAGAAGCGGGCAAGGGCTTTGCCGTGGTCGCCAACGAAGTCAAGGAACTGGCCAAGGAAACCGCCAAAGCCACCGAAGACATCAGCCGCAAAATCGAAGCCATCCAGACCGACACCAAAGCGGCGGTCGATGCGATTGCCACGATCAGCGGAGTCATCAATCAGATCAACGATATCTCCGGCACGATTGCGACGGCGGTGGAAGAGCAGAACGCGACCACCAACGAGATGTCGCGCAACGTGAGCGAAGCGGCCAGCGGCAGCGGCGAAATCACCAGCAACATCGCGGGCGTAGCGGAAGCGGCGCAGGGCACAACCCGCGGAGCCACCGATACTCAGAAAGCGTCGCAACAATTGTTGGAGACGTCCACACAGCTGCGCCACCTGGTCGAACAGTTCAAGATCGAGACCGGCGAAGACGGAGCGGCAACAATTCAAGCGCGAAGCAGAGCGGCCCATGCGGGCGAATAAGGATAGTAGAGGAAGGACACGACAGAACTGGGGCCTGTCGGGCACTGGGGCGGTGGAGTCGACAACAGGGGGGAGCGCTTCCGCCCCCCGATCTGAGCCCAAGCCAGAGCCGGACTGGAACTAGGATACGGACTATATGAAACCTGCTGGGAGGATACGGACTATGTTAAACCTGAAAAGGCGGTTACCGGGCCTGGTAGTGCTGGCCATCACGGCTGTGCCGGTAATGGCCGGAAACAGCGACACAAAAACGAAAAATGAAAATACTGCGAACGCAACCGGCGCGCAAGCTGGCCCCGTTGCGGCAAGCTCAACCCCGAGCCCTAGCCTAACCTCGGCTACGGGCGATGCGAACGTCACGGCGCTGATCGGGGTGCTGGTGAACAAAGGAGTTCTGTCGCCCGCGGAGGGCGACGCCATTCGAAATGCCGCGCCCACAGCGCAATTTCAAGCCCTCGTCGCAGCGCTCTTGCGGAAAGGTGTAGTGAGTGCACAGGACCTGCCGGCGATCGTCGCAGCCCAGCCGTATGCGCAGCCCACGGTTGCCGCAGTCCCGGTGACGGTGGCTCTTGTGACCCAAGCCGCGGTGCCGGCGGCTCCAACTCCCGCGCAGAAAAAGCCCGAAGGTCCCACCGTCGTGCCAGCAGTTGCTCCCTTGCGGGTGCTTCCGCTCGACCCGCCCGTGAAGGACGGTCTGGTTCCCAGCTTCAAGGCGGGCGCCGTGAGAGTCACAGCCTACGGCTTCATCAAGGTGACGGCAGCGCACGACTCCAGCGACCCCAACGGCGACGATTTCCCGTATCCAGGAATATTCCTCAATTCCAGCTCTGTCTTCAACACCGGTCCCACCACGGATCCCTCCTTCCACTTAAAGGCGCGCGCCTCCCGCTTTGGCGCGAACTTCGAATGGCCCGACATTTCCAAACGTCTGACTATCACGGGTAAGGTGGAAGGCGATTTCGAGGGCGGTTTCACGGAAGTCGACAACGCGGATGTTTCGTCCATTCGCAACCCGACGCCGCGGCTGCGCTTGGCCTATGCGCGTCTGGACTACGCCGCCAGCGAAAAGTCGGACGTTTTCTTCGAAGCGGGCCAGAACTGGTCGCTGTTCGGATCGAGCGCCCTCCCCAACCTTCTCGAAACCACGTTCTTCGGCGCTTACTCCGGCGACATATGGGAACGCACTCCACAATTTCGCTTCGGCCTGGTGCAGAAACTGGGTGGCGAACGCAATTTCAAGTTTTCCCCTGAGTTTGCCATCATGATGCCCAGCTCGGGACAAATCTACAAACTCAACGGGACCGTGGGAGGTTTTGAGGCCCAGATCGGCGAAGCCGAGCGCCAGGGGGCGGATTCTGGACGTCCGGAGTTGGAAAGCAGAATGGTCTTGCAGTTCCAACTCGACAAGGCGCCCGGAGTCGCTCCCGCACAACTGATCTGGTCGGGCTATGAGGCGCGCCGCACTTCAATCACAACCAGCAGCGACCTCACCACAGCTCAAGCGACCGAATTGGCCGGAACAAATTTCCAGAACGGCTTCACCGACAGCAGCAACCTCTATGGAAACCAACTCGCAGTCCAGTTGCCGACGCGCTGGTTCACGCTGGTGGCGAGCGCGTTTCGCGGAGGCGATATGCGCTTCATGCTAGCTGGTCAGCTCAACACCAACTACACCGATGTCGCCGGGTTGTACCAGGTCCAAAGCTTCGCTACGGTGGACGGAGTGGCAGGCACGGTGTCCGGCGCATCGATGCTGGGCTGTACCGTGAACGCCGCGATTGGGGCCGCGTGCACCGTAGCTGGTGGGACGACCGTCATAGCTCGGGAGCGTCCGGTTGGCGCATTTGGCGGCTTCGTCAATTTGGGGTTGCCCCTGTCTCGCTGGTTCAACGCCAATCCCAAGGGCCGCAACGCGGGATGGCAACTCTACCTGCACGCCGGCAAGGATCAGGTCGTGCATCGCGACCTTGCCCGCGCCAACGGTATCGGCTGCGCCAGTGCCGATGCGCTGACCAAGTGCAACGGTGGACTGCCGATGTACCAGGGCACGTTGGGAGCGGTGACTCTTTATTACAAACTCAACCCATGGGCTACGTTCGCCATCGAACAATCGCGTTATGGGACTCGCATGTTGCCCGAGGTTGGACCGCTTTACGAGATCGCGGGCAAGCCGTCCCGCGTCTGGCAGGACCAGCGGACCGAGTTTGGGCCAATCTTTACGTTCTAACGATGCCGAACCGGCGTATTGAGGAGCTCGGTTCAACACAGAATGGTGGTCGGATTGCGAAGTCAGCATGCACATGCCGTACGGGAATGGTGGCGGTTCGGAAGCAAGACCGGCTGCCGGTTCTTAATTCACTTTCGTAAAGGAGAAAAACTGCCCCGGTCCGTTGGCCGGTTGCCCCGACGATAAAAACGGACAGACATGACCTGTTATGGCGCCCATTCGCATTCTCGTAGTGGATGATTCGGTGGTGATTCGCAAGCTGCTTTCCGACACCTTGTCGGGAGACCCTGCGCTGGAGGTCGTGGGCACGGCCAGTGACGGGCGAATCGCACTGGCGAAACTTCCACTGCTCAAACCCGACCTGGTCACCCTCGACGTCGAGATGCCGGTGATGGACGGATTGGAGGCGCTGGCGGCGTTGCGCAAGTTGTATCCCAAGTTGCCTGTCATCATGTTCAGCACGCTCACCGAACGCGGAGCGGCGGCCACCCTCGATGCGCTCTCGCTCGGCGCCTCGGACTATGCCACCAAGCCCAGCAACACCGGCAGTCCCGAGGCTGCGCTCGAGCGCATTCGCATCGAACTCATCCCCAAGATCAAGGCGCTGTGTGGCGTCGCCCACACGAAATTCCAACCGCTGCCCGGGGTGCGTCCAGCGGTGAAGGCACGAGTAAAATCCAACCCACGCATCGAAGTTGTGGCCATCGGCACTTCCACCGGCGGCCCCAACGCTTTGGCCGAAGTCTTGCCGCACATTCCCAACGATTTTCCCGTTCCGATTGTCGTGGTGCAGCACATGCCGCCTATTTTTACCCGCCTGCTGGCGGAGCGGCTTGCCAGCCGGTCCGCCATTCCCATCGAAGAAGGCAGCGCGGGCGCGGTCCTTACTCCCGCGCACGCCTGGATTGCGCCGGGAAATTTTCACATGAAAGTGATCCATGCGGGCTTGAGCTGGCGCCTGAGCACGAACCAGGAACCGCCGGAGAATTCCTGCCGCCCGGCGGTCGATGTGCTGTTTCGCTCGGTAGCGGCGGCCTACGGCGCCAATGTTCTCGCGGTCGTGATGACCGGCATGGGATCGGACGGCGTCCTCGGAGCGCAAAATATCCGCGATGCCGGCGGCAACGTGATCGTCCAGGACGAGGCTTCCTCCGTCGTCTGGGGGATGCCTGGCATGGTGTACGCCTCGGGACTGTCCGATGCCGCTTATCCACTCAATCGTTTGGCGGCGGAGATTACGCGCCGCGTGCTGCAGAGCCGTAGTCCTCTCGCCCAGCTTGAAGTGAAGACCGACGCCACCTTGGAGACTCCGCTAAAATGACCACCGTTCCACAACCCGCTGCCGCGCCACCGGCCCTCAACAAGAGCGCCGATGCTATCGACCCTGTGTACCGGCAAATCCGCGATCTGGTCTACAAGATTTCCGGTATCTATAAGGCCGAGGAAAAACTCTACCTTCTTGCCGACGGCTGCGCGCGCCGCATGAAACAACTCGACGTGCGCACCCCACGCGAGTATTGGGACCGCCTCACTGCGGCCCCGCACCGCGACGCAGAACTCCGCGAACTGCTCAACGAAATCACCATCGGCGAGACCTGCCTGTTCCGCAGCCAGCCGCAGCTCGACGCCCTGCGCAAAGTGATCCTGCCGGAGATCGTGGCGGAAAAAACCAAGCAGATCACCAAGCGGTTGCGCATCTGGAGCGCGGGCTGCTCCACCGGCGAAGAGCCCTACACCCTGGCGATGAATATGCTCGAGGAAAGCGAGCGCCTGCTCAAGGGCTGGACGATCGAGATCCTCGCCACCGATTTGAACGATCGCTCGGTGGAAACCGCCAAGGCGGGCATCTACGGCGACTATGCGCTGCGTTCGACGACCGATTATTTCAAACGCAAGTATTTCGTGGCACTCGACGAGAAAAAACTCCAGGTGCGTCCCGAGGTCAAGAAACTGATCGCCTTCAGCCGTCTCAACCTGCAGGACGACTCCAAGATGCTTTTCATGAAGGGCTTGGACATGATCTTCTGTTGCAATGTGCTGATCTATTTCGACGGCGCGTCGAAATCGAAGGTGGTCAACCATTTCTTCAGCAACCTTAATTTCGGCGGTTATTTCTTTCTCGGAACCTCGGAATCGTTGATGAAACTGAACGAACAGTTTCACATCGTCCATTTTCCCGGGACCATAGCGTATTGGAAACCATCCTTGAGCAGTGGCAAATTATGACCACATCCTTCGACCAAACCATTCGCGATCGAGTGCAGCGCATCGAAACCATGCCTGCCATTCCGGCGGTTTTTCTCCCCTTGCTGAAGCTCTTGGGCTCGTCCGCGGAGGACGTGAAGCTGGACGAGGTGGTGCGCCTGATCTCTTATGACGGCACCATTGCCGCACAATGCCTGCGCGTCGCCGGCTCTCCGTTGTTTGGCTTGGCGCAGCCGCCTAAATCGATCAAGGCGGCGGTGATGAGCCTGGGCGTGCGCCGCGTCGAAACCATTCTTCTGACCTGCTGCCTCGGCCAGGCCTTTCCCGCGAGAAAGTGGGCGCTCGATCCCGCCGTATTCTGGAGGCATTCGCTGGGCTGCGCCTTGGTCTGCCGCAGATTCAGCGAGAAGCTGGCCGATTCGGACAGCGAGAAGGCTTACATGGCGGGGCTTCTGCATGACATTGGTTTTATGGTGAACTGCCTCGCTTTCTCCAATGAATTCGCCAAGGCGATGGAGCACGCTTTCAAGGAGGGAATTCCGCTCGACGAGGCGGAACAGGCCATCATGGGGTTCACGCACTGCGACACTGGGCAGGCGCTAGCTGAAAAATGGAAGCTGGCCGGCGACGTTGTCGAAGCGATCGCGCACCATCATGCCATCGAGCGCAGCCAGACGGCGCAGCCGCTGGTCGCGCTGGTCCACCTCAGCGACTTGCTCTGCCGCATGCGCGGCCTCGGGCACGGCTACTATGAGTGCCGCAAGGTCGACTTGATCGCCGATCCGGCATGGGCCATTCTTTTGCGGGAACACCGCGATCTCGAAGCGGTCGACTTAGTGCGCTTCACCTTTGAACTCGATGAAGCGGTCGAGGAAATCCACGCCCTGGTAGCGACCGTGTTCGGGCCGGCTCCGGCGCACACCTGAAATCGGTTGTGAAGAGGCCGAGCTCCTTGGCTCGATCGGTGAAGGCGGCCCGCGATGGACCATCCACAAGCCTGCAATTGGCAGACACCTATCCTATGAGAGAATGCCAGCCGCCATTCAGGCAGCCGCGCAATCCTCCGCCAGAGGCGGCGGGCGGCCTTAAGCTTGCGACTGGATCTGGAGCGAAACGACGAGCGGCATCTTTTCAAACACCAGCCTGACCTCAAGGCCCCCGGCATCCACCTGGGGGTGGAGATTATAGTCGTTGCCGGTGATTACTGTGGGCGGGGAGAGCAAACAGCCTTCCGCCAAACCGGAAATCTTGCTCTTGAAGTTGCCCGCCACCATGTTCGCGATTTCGCCGAGCGCGTCCGACATCTCGGGGCCGGTCTTGTGCAGTTCCACACCCAGCATCTTCGAGGTAATGAGCGCGGCCGCCATGCCTTCGCAGCGCACACTGAGCACGCCGCACAGTTGCCCCGCCAATCCCACCATGGCCGTCACATCCAGGTTGGTCTCCTCCACATTTTCCGGCGGGCCCAGTTCGCAGCCCACCATCAACTCGAAGACCTCCCGCGTCGCCATTTCGAGCATCGGAGTCCAGCTTTCGTGGTTGTCGTCGGCTGCATGTATCTCTTTCGCCGATTTCATGATTTCCCTCCCAATACGGGGACGACATGTTCCTTCACTTGGTCCGACGTGAAAGGCTTGCGGATGTAGCCGCGAGCGCCGCAGGACAAGGCCTGTACCACATGAGACTCGCTGCCCTCGGTCGTAATCATGACCACCGGCACGTCTTTCGCGTTCGCGACTCCCGGAAGTTGCTTGATAAACTCCAGCCCGTCCATGACGGGCATGTTGATGTCACAAAGGATCAGGTCAACCTGGTTTTCCGCGAGCACGCTCAACGCCTCGGCGCCGTTGCCTGCCTCCAGTACTTTGGCGAGGTCAATGCCCGCCTGGCGCAACGACCGTTCCACGATTTTCCGCATGACCGACGAATCGTCCACGATGAGGACACGTATGCTCATGAGAGAGGGCTCATTCCGCGCACGAGGAATGCCGCTTGCCTCTTCCTCTTGCGCCCGCTTCTTGTCCTATCGGCTATCCAGCGAAAAGACTTTAGGCCAGCCTTACCACCCGTGGCGAGGTCCGCATCCCCATCCATCGACAGCACAGCCCTGCTGTGTAAACATTTTGGCTTCCTCTCAGAGCATTCGCAGTAACCATGCCAATGGTCAATCCGCTGCCCTTCGGAAACTTCTTCGCCTCTGTTGACAACTCTTATTCCACCGCTTGTAACTGAATGCAGACTTAAACACTCCCCGCAGCCCCGCTCTGGTATCCTTCGTGGTGATAACTTATTACGAAAGACGGGCCCCGCAAGATGGCAATCCCCTTTCCCGGCGAAGTTACGGGTTCGGAAGATTCAATCTCACCCCGGCATGCATTCGAGACTAGGATCCTGATTCGTCTTGTGCGCTACGGTCGGAAACTTAGCCTGCAAGGTTGGGCCCGCGATCTCAGCGAAAGTGGACTGGGGGCCTTCGTGGCCGACGCGCTGCTGCCCGGCGAGTTCGTTACTCTCGAAATTCCCCTGCCCGACTCCGCCAAACAGGAGATCCCGGCGAAAGTTTCTCGCGCACTCGGAACCGCCTACGGATTTCAGTTCACCGCCCTCAGCTCCGAGCAACGCCGCCGGATTCTAGCGACCCTGCAGGAACGTCCGGCGCTTCCCTCCTACGCCACGGAAGAATGACTCCAGCAAGTTGCTTCCCTTATATCTGTTCGCAGTTCGGACCACTATGAGAGACGGGTTATGCCCGGAAACCCGTCAAACCCGGTATCGAAGGTCAAGATGCGCTCGATTCCGTGATGTTCCATGACGGCGAGATGAACGGCGTCACGGGCAGATAGCCGCCTATGCCCCAAGACAATCTCTTTCGCTCGCTCGACGACAGCCCGATCGACGGCCAGCACTTGATCGACGACGCCGAGTAAGGCGTTGAACGCTGGCTGAATGGCATCGCGACGGTCAATCGCGACGTAGCGGTGCAGTATCTCCTGAAGCACTTCGGCGTCCGTGACCAGGCGCTGCCGGTCGCTGACTGCTCTTTCGAGCAATCGTTGCGCGTCGCTCTTGTGCGGATGGGGCGCGCCCACCAAATACATTGGAATATTGGAATCGACGAGTATCACGGTCGACCGTCCGCGACGTACCCCTTCTCGATTTCCGCCAACATACCCTCTATATCGCCGGCAGGATAGACGTATCGCGCGGCGGCGCGGATGACTTCAAGCTTCTTGCCGGCGCCTCCCATCGGCTCCCGGCGCCTCGCCTGGGCGAGCGCTTGCCGCACCCACTCCGCTATCGACATCTGGCGTGCGCGCGCCATGTGCTGGATTTCCCGGTAGTCGGGGTCCTGCAGAATAACTTGCAATCGTTTAGCCATAGTATGAGTGTAAATGACTCATTGGTATGAGTCAACCGGGCGGCAATCGCTTTTCAACATTGCATGCGGCTGGCGGCGGCATCCGCCTCTTCGATAACTACAACTTCCTTGCCCATGCGTTTGCCAACTTCGATCGCGGCGGCCAGCGTCTCGTCGCCGGTTTCAAGAGCCCGCACAATTTCGAGCCGCTTCATCTTGTGCACGGGATTCAAAAAGCGCATCCCCACGCACTTCTGCGCGCGATAGGTAACGCTGGCGATCTCGGTAACGCTGAGCGACGACGTATTAGAAACGAGGATGGTGGCGGGACGGCAGATCTTGTCGAGCAGGGTGAAGATTTCGATCTTCGATTCCATCTCCTCGGGACCGGCCTCGATGACCAGATCGGCCGCGCGCGCCGCTTCATCGATCGAAGCCGCGTACTCCAGCCGCGCCAAAGCCGCGGCGGCGGCGCTGGCATCGACCTTGCCCAGTTCGACGGCTTGGTAGAGATTGGCTCGAATCTCCGTCTCCGCCTTGCGCAGCGCATTCGGAAGAAGATCTTCGAGAATGGTGCGATAGCCGCCCAGCGCGGCGGCCTGCGCGATCCCACGGCCCATGATGCCGGCCCCAATCACGGCAATCGCGCGTACTTCAGCCACTATTTGCCCGCCTTGTCGAGGCGCTCCAGCACGCTCTCATAGCTCGGCTCGGACTTGCGCACATATTCGGCCAGCCGGGCGCACTCCTCGTGGGTCATCGCCGGAATGCTGGCGCTGATGCGCCGCAGGGTGGTGGCGATGTCGTCGATGTAATTCATCAGGCGGATCAGTTCTCCAGTTGCAGGCATGAAGGCTCCTTGCGTTTTCTCCGGCGCGTCCGCGGATTCCATAACAGCCGCAGCCAAGAGAACACTCTATTCCTTGTTCAACACTCATTGTTCAACAGGCGGGCGGATTTGGCAAAGGCGGTCTTTTGATTTCCCGCAGAGGCGCAGTGGCGCGTGAAGCGAAGTGCGCTAAACGGGCCCGTGGAAGCGCCGGAATCCCGCGTAGCCTTCCCTGCCCATATAGCGTTCGAGAACCGCGGGATCGGTCTGGCGCAGATTGACGATCACCAATCCATCGACCACGTCGGAAAATTTGCGGTCGAGATTGAAGCCCACCAGCTTGCCTCCCACCTTGGCGTACTGCTTGAGCAGGATGGGCAATCCTTTGCCGTCTTCTTCCACATCGGAGATCGGCTCGGCGAGTTCGTCGAGATCGCGCAATGCGCCGCAAATCGCTCCGCAATCCCAGCGCCGCAGCTTCGGCGCCCGGAAAGGCGTGCGCGGCTGGATGAGATCGGCAAATTCGCGCGCGTCCTCATCTTGGACTCTGCGCTGCTCAAAATAGCGCACAATCATTTCGCGCGACAAGCTGCTGTACTCGTTGCTGATGCTGACCGCTCCGAACAACACAGGAGTCTCGGGATGCGCGGCCACAAATCGCGCAATGCCCTTCCACAGCAGCAGCAGCGGCGCATACTGCCGCTGATACTCGGGACACACAAACGAGCGCCCCAATTCCAGCGCCGAGCCGATCTTTAAAAACAATTGCTCGTCGTAGCGGAACACAGTGTTCGTGTAGAGCCCCTTGATGCCGTGAGCGCGGATGATCTCGTCGGTGTTGCCGGCGCGGTAAGCGCCCGCCAATTCCCGCTTCTCTTTGTTCCACAGCAGCAGGTGCCAGTAATAGGCGTCGAACGAATCGATGTCGGCGCTGCGCCCGGTGCCTTCGCCGGCGGCGCGGAAGGTGACTTCGCGCAAGCGCCCCAGTTCGTCGAGCGCGTGCGGAAGCTCGGAAGCGCGCGCGGCATACACGGCAAACTCCGCGTTTTCGACGAGCAGCCGCTCGCCGGACAAGCTCGCAATATCGTCGATTACAAATTGCGCTGGAACTTCTGCGGCAATTGCTTCCTGCGCCTTGCGCGGAAGCGCGGAACGCATCTTACTAGGCAGCGAAATCGGCTTCTTGCCGCGATACGAGAGTAAGTATGTACGCAGGCGTAAATACTCGGTGGCTTCCTCGTCGTTGTCGAGGCTGGCGATCAACTCCGACGGAATCGCCTTGCCGATGCGGATCCGCACGTCTTTCTCGCGCTGCTGCAAGAATTCCTGCAACAAAAAAAGCGTTCGCAACCGCGGATGGATCAAGCCGAGCAACTGGAACGTCACGCTGTTGCGCCCGCAAAAATAAACCGGAAGCGCGCCCGCTCCGGTCTTGCGCACCAAGCGGGCGGCCACGGTGTTCCATGCGGGATCGGTAACTTGTCCTTCGCGCACATTCCACTGCGAAACTTCGCCGGCAGGAAACACCGCCAGCGCGCCGCCCTGGCGCAGCCAAGCCAGCGCCTGCTTCAGCGGTTTCAGGTTCTTGTCCGCCGAAGACGCAGTTTGAAATGGATCCACAAAGATGCAATGCCGGTGCAGTTCTGGAATGCCCTCAAGCACCGAGTTAGTCAGGATCTTAACGTCGGGCCTCGCGCGCAACAGAAGCACGGCCAGCGCCACGCCGTCGAGCACTCCAAAAGGATGGTTGGCCACGGCCACCAGCGGGCCTCGGACCGGAATGCGCTCAAGGTCGGCGGGCAATACGTCGAGCTTTACCTTCATCTCCGCCAGCAGCGCTTCCAATCGAAAACCCTGCGGCGCCGAGCGCACGCGCCGATACAGTTCGCGCGCTTGCTCCAGGGGAATGAATTTTCCGGCGAATCCCGGAAGCCCCGGCAGAAGCGGAGTCTCGGTCAGTACACCTCGCTCGGCGTCGTCCGCAATCGGAAAGTTAGGCATAGCCGATTCTGGCCATGCTTTATTTGCATTTTGATGAAGGGAGGGTTAACGGTTCGTGAATAAGCATTCGCTTAGTAACTAGAGGCCATCTCATAATGAACCGAGGGGGTAAACTGTTCGCTCCCTCAGGGGCTAAAGCCCACGTATTTATTGGCTCGGAGCGGCACGGCTAAAGCCGTGCCCTACCCAAAACCATTTATGAGATAGCTTCTAGCCGTCAGTAACCAATTACCGGAAAAGCGGGGCTTGACTGAGAACTGAGAACTAAGAACTGGCAACTGGAAACTACTGGAGCATTCCTCGATTTGTGAAACCCTTTCTGTTCAGGCCGCCCACTCTTCACTCGCGGGCGCCGGCAACGGCTGCGGAAGCCGGTCGGAAATTTCTGCGAGCGCGGCAAGTTTTTTCGCCACTTCCGGGCGCAACAACTCGGAGCCAAAACGCCAGCGCCAGTTTCCTCCCGCGCAACTCGGCACATTCATCCGCGCCTCGCTGCCCAAACCCAGCGCATCTTGCAGCGGCACGATGCAAAGACTGGCGACGGAATCGGAGGCGGCGCGAATCATCGCCCAGTTGACGCCGTCTTCGCATCGGCCCAGGTAGGCTTCCACTTGCCCGCGCTCATATTCGGTCGCGGACGATTTCCACCAGCCGAGCATCGTGTCGTTGTCGTGCGTGCCGGTGTAAACCACCTTCTCGCTGGTGAATGTGTGCGGCAGATGGGTGTGCGCGCCAACATTGCCAAAACCGAATTGCAGCACCGCCATGCCGGGGATCTTCAGCCGTTCGCGCAGCGCGTGCACGTCGGCCGTGATGAACCCCAGGTCCTCGGCGAAAAACGGCAGCCCGCCCAAGGCCTCGCGCAGTTTCACGAACAAATCGTCTTTCGGGCCTTCCACCCAGCGCCCATGGATCGCGGTGGTTTGGTCCGCGGGGATCTCCCAAAACTGCGAAAACCCCCGGAAATGATCGAGCCGGATGTAATCGAAATTGTGCGCGAGCCAGCGCATCCGGTCGATCCACCACGCGTAGCCCTGTTCTTTCATCACATCCCAGCGATACAGCGGATTGCCCCAGCGCTGGCCGTCTTGGCTGAAAAAATCCGGAGGCACGCCGGCGACGACTTCGGCATCGAGTTCCGCGTCCAGTCGAAACAGCTCGGGATGGGTCCAGACATCGGCGCTGTCGAAATTGACGAAGATCGCCATGTCGCCGGCAACGCGAATGGAATGCTGCGCGCAATAGGCGCGAAGCGCTTGCCATTGTTCGAAGAAAAAAAACTGCACGGCGCGCCGCACGTCGAGTTCGCCAATCATTTCCACGTGCGCCCGCTTGAGCGTCGCCGGATCGCGATGCGTCAGTTCGTGCGGCCAGCGGTTCCAGCTTTCCAGTTTGAGACGCGCGCGCAAGCCGTCGAAGAGAACGAAGTCGTCGAGCCACCATTGGTTTTGCCGGCAGAAGGCCTCGTAACGCGCGTACGCCTTCGCTGGAGCGGAGTGCACGAAGTTGCGCGCCGCTTCAAACAGCAGGGGAAGCTTCTCGTGGAACACCGCCAAGTAGTCCACCGGCCCGGCCCCGCTCGGCAGAGCGTCGGCCTTGGCGCGATCGATCCAGCCGCGCTCGGCCAGCCGCTCCAAACTGATCAACAGCGGATTCCCAGCAAACGCCGAAGTGGCGGAATAGGGCGAGTCTCCGAAACCGAGCGGCCCCAGCGGCAACACCTGCCACAGACCCTGCCGCGCCGACGCCAGGAAATCCACGAACTCATACGCCGCCGGGCCAAAGTCGCCGATCCCGCCGCGCGCTGGCAACGAGGTGGGATGAAGCAAAATTCCGCTGGCGCGTGGGAATGACAAAATCAGTTCTCAGTTCTCAGTTCTCAGTTCTCAGACATTCAGCGCAGTCTATACAGACTCCACTGAGAACCGAGAACTGAGAACTTGGGTCTACGAACCCTCCTGCTCAGTCTGGCGGGTCAGGTTCTTCATCTCTTCCTCGTTGACTTTCAGCCGTTTGGACTTTTCCATGTCCTTGCGCAGGTTGGTGACGAACAGCCCGAACAAATCGCTCTGTTTGGCTTCGAGCAGCGACTGCCGGATCCCGTCCTTCTTCTCGGTGAATTCCTGGTCCGTCGGCGCCTGTTTTTCCAGAAGTTGCGCGACCGCGCCATTGCCGCTGGCATTGATCGGCCCGCTGATCTCGCCGGGCTTCAGCGAGAAGATCGCGCTCGCGTTCGCCATCGAACCGATGTCGGGGACCTGCCCATCGGGCAAAACAAAATCGCTCGTCTTCACCGCCGCTCCCAGCTCCTTCGCGGCTTTTTTCAAATCGTGCCCGGCCTTGGCGCGATCAGAAAGTTCCTGCGTCTTCTGTTGCAGCAGAAATCCGGCGCGCTGGTTCTTGAATTCGCTTTCCACCCGCGCATGGATCTCTTCAAACGTGGGCGTGGCCGGCGGTTTCACCGCCAGCAACTGGAAAACCACGTAGCCTTGCGGCACTTGCACCACATCCGGCGGCGCCTTTTCCGCCGTGTCGAAAACGGCCTCCATAAACTGCGGATTCGCCGCCAGCCCCGGCAAGTTGTCGGTCCGTCCGAAAAATTCGGTGGTGATGGCCGCCTGACCTTTGGCCGCCGCATCGAATCCTTCGCTGCGCGCATGGCTGAGCAACGTGTTCGCCGCTACTTCCGTGGCGTGCGTCGTTTTCTGCCGCTTCACTTTCTCTTCGATCTCGCCCTTCACCTCGGCGAACATCTTGAGATGCGCGTCCTGCTTGTCTTCTACGCGGATGATGTGAAAACCGTATGTGCTCTTGACCAGGTCGCTGGTCTGTCCCTTGCCCAGTGAAAATGCCGCCTTCTCGAATTCAGGCACGGTGCGCCCGCGGCCGATCCACCCCAGTTCGCCGCCACTCTTCGCGCTGCCGGGATCGTCCGAATATTTTTCCGCGAGCTTCGCGAAATCTCCGCCCGCCTTCACTTCCTTCAACACCCCTTCGGCTTTCGCGCGCGCATCGGCGACCGCCTTCTCGTCTTCCTTCGCGCCCGCCGCGGGCAGCGGGGTCTTGATCAGGATGTGGCTGACCTTCACCTGTTCCGGCACGCGGTACTCGTCGCGGTGCTGGTCGTAATAGGCCTGCAACTCCTGCTCGCCAACCGTCGTCGCCGCCGCGATTTTCGCGCTATCCACCACCACGTATTGAATCTGCCGCTTCTCCGGGATGGCGTTGTTGTAGGCCGCCTTGTTGCGCTCGTAAAAAGCCTTGAGTTCCTCGTCGGCCGGGTGCAGCCCCTTCAGGATGTCGGCCTGTGTGATCACCGCGTATTCAAACTTTACCTTGGTGTTTTTTTGGACGAATTCGTCGCGCACTTCGGCGTCTCCCACGAAAGCGCTGGTCGAAACCAGGGCGCGCAGCTTGCGGATCAGAATGTAGTCCTTCTGCTCCGCTTCAAACTGAGCGACCGTCATGTCGTGTTGCTGAAGGAGATTTTCGTACTCTTCCTGCCCAATGAACTTACCGTCGGGAAAGAGCGTCGCTCCAAGCTGCCCGTGCTGGAGCTCATCGCGCAGTTCTTCGTCGTTGGTGCGCAACCCCATGCGGTGCGCCTCATCGACCATGGCCTTCTCATCGATGAGCCGTTCGGCGGCCTGACTGGCAAAATAAGGCAGCAGCCTGCTGGCCTGCTCTCCGCCGCGAGGAAATTGCTGCCGGATCATGCCCCTGGCCTCGCGCTCCACCTCGATCACCGTTACCGTTTGGTCGCCAATCGTTGCCAGTACCCCCGCCGGTGGCTTGCCAATCCCAAAGCTGGAACCGATGCCGCCGGGAATCAGCGTAATCGCCATCGACGCACAAATAAGGACGAGTAGCGCGCCCAGAATGATCTTTACCGTGGGTCCTGCATTTTGTAGCTGTCTAATCATATTGAGACGACTCCGTTCGATTGCTCCACGCTGGAAGCGAGAATTTTTAATTATAAACTAGCCATCGAGGAAGAGCTTGAGGTCGGAACGAGTTGGCTCGCGTAGGGACCAAGCCGAGCGCAGCTCGGCCTCGCCTCTGGGCCAGCGCCGCTCACGGCTAGCAGGAGTCTTATTACAGCGTAGGTTGTGTTCCACATACTCGGCCTATGAGCGAAAACAGTCTCCGCGAAAATGCCCTATTGAATCGAATTAATAAAGGTGGTATTAACATGGGAGCGGCCCCGGCCCGAAGGGCCCGCGCTTAATTTTTCAACGAGGAACTTTTATGAAGATGTTCCGGCTCTTGCTCCCGTTCTTTTCCCTTGCCGTCGCAGCCGCCCAGCCCAGCATTCAATCGGCTCCCGCTCCGGCGCTCCCTTTGCGCGCAGGCTGGACCCTTCAGTCTTCCGCGAAAGTAACCGCCTCCGGTGAAGCCATCTCCGGCGCGTCATTCCATGCCAGTGACTGGTTGCGGGCCGATGTACCCACCACGGTCGTCGCGGCCCAGGTAAAGAGCGGCCGCCTGCCCGATCCTTTTTACGCCATGAATCTGCGCCAGTACCCGGGGCTCTCCTATCCTATCGGCGACAACTTCTCGAATCTTCCCATGCCGCCCGACAGTCCCTACGCGGTCTCGTGGTGGTACCGCAACGAGTTCACGCTGCCCAATACCTACGCCGGGAAGACCGTCTGGCTGAACTTCCGCGGCATCAATTATCGCGCCAACGTTTTTCTCAACGGAAAACAGATTGCCAACTCGAGCGATGTCGCCGGCGCCTGGCGGACCTATGAGTTCAACGTCACCTCCGCCGTCAAGCAAGGCACGAATGTGCTCGCCGTACAGGTCTGGGCGCCAACCGAGAATAGCCTCGCCATCACTTTCGTCGATTGGAACCCCGCACCTCCCGACAAAAACATGGGCCTGTGGCGCGAGGTCTATTTGACGGCCAGCGGACCGGCCGCGCTGCGGCATCCAGCAGTGCTTTCCAAAGTCGATTCGCCCGCGAACAGTTCCGCCCACTTGACGGTGACCGCGCAGGTGAAAAATGCCAGCGATCATCCGGTCAAAGCCACATTGAAAGGCAAGATCGAAAACATCGAATTCGCGCAGCCGGTCGAACTCGGCGCCGGAGAATCGAAAGACGTCGTCTTCTCGCCCGATCGTTATCCGCAGCTCAATCTGAGCAATCCCCGCCTCTGGTGGCCGGCACAGATGGGCGCGCCGAATCTGTACGAACTTCATTTTTCGCTGGAGGTGAACGGCGTAGTTTCCGACGTGGCCCATACCAAGTTCGGCATTCGCGAGATCACATCTGAAGTCTCCGAGATAGCGCCCGGCCGCTTGAAACGCCTGTTCAAGGTCAATGGCAAAAACATTCTGATTCGCGGCGGCGGCTGGACACCCGACATGATGCTGCGCCAGACTCCAGAGCGCCTCGCCGACGAGTTCCGCTATGTACGCGACATGGGACTCAACACCGTCCGTCTCGAAGGCAAGCTTGAGACCGAGGAATTCTTAGACATGGCCGACCAGCAAGGCATTTTGGTGATGGCCGGATGGTGCTGTTGCGATTTCTGGGAACACTGGGGAAGCTGGAAAGACGAGGACTTCACCATCGCCCAAGCCTCTTTGCGCGACCAGATCTACCGCCTGCGCAGCCATCCCAGCATGGTCATGTGGCTGAATGGCAGCGACAATCATCCGCCGCCGGACGTGGAAGAGATGTATCTGAAGACGGAAGCCGACCTGCTTTGGCCGAATCCGGTAGTGTCTTCAGCGACGGCGGCGCCTAGCACGGTGACGGGCGGAAGCGGCTTGAAAATGGGCGGGGCCTATGACTACGTGGCGCCCTTATACTGGACAGAGGAACCACAACACTCAGCGGCGGAGCAAGGCTGCAACACCGGCGCGTGCAGCGGCACTTACGGCTTCAACACCGAAACCAGCATGGGGCCGGCCGTCCCGCCCATCGAGAGCGTCGAGCGCATGCTCCCGAAAGACCATCTTTGGTCGGCCGATGGACCGGTCGATGAGTACTGGAATTTGCACGCCGGCGGCGGCGTTTTCAAGACAATCCATGTATTCGCCGACGCGCTCAATGCGCGCTACGGCAAGGCCGGCAGCGCGCAAGACTTCACTTATAAGTCGCAGCTCATGACTTACGAAGGCGTGCGCGCCATGTTCGAGGCCTACAGCCGCGATAAATACACTTCGACCGGCGTCATCCAGTGGATGCTGAATAACGCATGGCCCTCCATGATCTGGCATCTCTACGATTATTATTTGCGGCCGGGCGGCGGATATTTCGGCGCGAAAAAAGCCATGCAGGCGCTCGCCCCAATCTACGGCTACGACGACCACTCCGTGTGGCTGGTCAGCAGCCAATATGTGGATACCAAGGGCCTAAAACTGACGGCCCGCATTTTCAATCTGGATGGAACGGAGAAGTTTTCCAAAGACGCCGCGCTCGACGCACCCGCCGATAGCACGGCAAAAGCGTTCGAGCTGCCGCAGATCGACGGACTCTCGCCGGCATACTTTCTCGATCTTCGTGTTACCGATGCCGGCGGCAAGCTGGTCGGGTCGAACTTCTATTGGCTCTCGACCAAACCGGAAACCCTCGACTGGGCGAAGGCGACTTGGTACACGGTTCCGACCGCGTCCTATGCGGACTACACTTCGCTCGCGCAGTTGCCGAAAGTAAAGCTCAACGTATCGAGCCGCACCGAGCGGACCGCCGGCGAATCCGTGACCCATGTCGCCGTTGAAAACCCGGGCAAAACCGTGGCGTTTTTCGTGCGCCTCAAACTCGACAAGGGCAAAAACGGCGAGGAAATTCTGCCCGTGGTCTGGCAGGACAATTACATTTCCCTGCTGCCCGGCGAAAAGCGCGAAATCGCCGCAACCTATCGCGCCAGCAGCCTAGGGACGGCGAAGCCAGAAGTCGAAGTCAGCGGCTGGAACGTGGAGTAAGTGAATTGCAGAAGTAAGAAGTCAAATTGAAGAAATAAAGGCCCTCCCCGTCAGGAGCACCGACTATGCGGGGAGTTTCTTACTTCTTCAATTTGACTTCTTACTTCTGACTTTCTTCACTCCTCCGGCGGCAGGTCGAAGTTGACCAGGTCGGCGCGGAAGCCGCGGGTCTTCACGGCGCCGAAGGAGATGCCGCACACCATCCAGATCGAACCCACGATCAGCGCCAGATTCGACAGGTGGGCCCAAATAAAAAAGCAAATGATGAAGCCCAGAATCGGCGGGATCAATTGCCACAAGGTGCGGTCCGCGCCCCGGATGTAGTAGTGCGTGAGCGACGCCAGATTGACGCCCATAAATGCGATGAGCGCGCCAAAATTGAGCAGCTCCGCGCCGTTGCCGTAGCTGATGAGGAAGGCCCCGATCAGCGCGATCACGCCCACGAACATCACGTTGTTGGCGGGAACGCGGGTCTTGGGATGGATGGCGCCAAAGAACTTTTTCGGAATGGCGTCGCTGCGTCCCATGCCGTAAAGCAGGCGCGCCGCGCCCAGTTGCGAGCCCAAGCCGGATCCGACGGTGGCAACGAGGAGCGTCAAGCTTATCAATTTGGTCATGAGCACTCCGCCCGCAATGCCCGCCACGTGGCTGAATACGTTCTCATCTCCAAATTGTGCGAAGATGCCAAAGTCCTTGCCGAAATGTTGGTAGCTCAGCAACTGCGCGCCGTAAACCTCTGCCGACGCCAGAATTCCCGTCACCAGACAGACCAGCACGGTCGCCAGAAAAATGTTGCGCTTGGGATTCTCCACCTCTTCCGACAAGGTGGAAATGCCGTCGAAGCCGATGTAGGTGAGCACGGCCACCGAGGTCCCGTGAAAAGCGCGGTTCACGGTGAAGGTTTCGGGATTGTAAAACGGATGCAGGAAGAAAGACCGCGGATATTGCGGTAGATGGAAAATGTAGCGGACCGTGTACCAGAAAAACGCCAGAATCACAGCGCCCATGATGGCGCAGAGCGTCTTGTTGATGCGCGCCGAGGTCTGTACGCCGCGCAGATTGAGCGCGGTAAACAAGCCCGCAAAAAACAATGGCCAAAAGAAACCGGGATACGGAAGCTGCAAGCTGGTTCCCGTCAATAAATCGGACATCGCTTTGGCGCACCAGATGGTGCAGATCAGCGGATTGAGAATGTAATCCATCGTCATGCTCCACCCGGTGACAAAGCCGAGTGAAGGATGCAGCTCGCGGCCCACGTAGGTATAGGCCGAACCCGCGCTCGGATACACGCGCGCCATCCGTCCATAACTCATGGCGGTGAACACCATGGCGATCATGGCGATCAGAATGGAAGTGACCACATGGCCTTGGCCGGCGTTGCTGAAAACTCCATACGCGGGCATGGGCGCCGTTGGCTGAATCACGATAATGCCGTAAAGAATCAGGTCCCAGAGAGTAAGCGTGCGTCTTAGGCGCGGAGCGTTAACGGGTGAAACGGTAGTAGAACTCATAGGAAGTAGAACTCGTTTCTTGGTCCTAAAATAAATCCCCATTATCCTGCATGAAGATAACGGGGCTCGGGGAAGGGTTCCTCGCGGCTCGCGAGTGGTAAATAGAACTACCCTGCCGCAGTTCCACAAATTTACTCTCGAATTCTATACGGAAAAAATATTCTGTCAATAAAAAGCTGTATTAAAACGATTCTAGCCGGGTTTTTGCGAAATCGGGAAAATCGGCGAAATGCGAGAAATCGCTCCGGAACGTTCGCGGACGGTCCGCATCCGGAGTGGAGAATCGGAGCTGTAAGCTCAGAACGCCAGCGATTCGGGAACGGACAAAGCAACCGTGTCGCGTTGCCGGCTTCCCTATCGCTCTGCTAGCTTGAATGCTTCGCTGTCTTCCGACTTTGTGAGGTGAAACGTTATGCCGGCCATCAAATTTCATGCTGTGGACTTCATCGAATTCGACACCTTGCTCAGCGACGACGAGCGCCTGGTCCGCGATACGGCGCGCCAGTTCATCGAAGACAATCTCGTGCCCATCGTCGAGGAGTGCAACCGCGCCGGCCGCTTCCCGCGCGAGCTCGTCAAGCCCATGGCCGATCTCGGCTTCTTCGGCGCATCGCTCAGCGGCTACGGCTGCGCCGGCATGTCGAACGTCGAATACGGCCTGGTCACGCAGGAACTCGAGCGCGGAGATTCCGGCGTGCGTTCCTTCGTCAGCGTGCAGTCGGCGCTGGTCATGTATCCCATCTATACCTTCGGCAGCGACCAGCAGAAAAATACCTGGCTGCCCGCGCTGCAAAAAGGCGAGAAGCTCGGCTGCTTCGGATTGACCGAGCCGGACTTCGGATCGAATCCCGGCGGCATGAGAACGCGCGCCCGCAAAGTCGGCAACGAATATGTCCTGAACGGCGAAAAAATGTGGATCACCTCCGGCTCCATCGCCGACGTCGCCGTCATCTGGGCCAAGGTCGAAAACGAAGGCGACGGCGCAGGGGAAACGATACGCGGCTTTCTGGTTGAGACCGACCGCCCCGGATTCAAGGCCGACGACATTCACGGCAAGTGGTCGCTGCGCGCTTCGGTAACGTCGGGCTTGTCGCTCCAGGATGTGCGCATTCCCGAGTCGAACCTGCTGCCTGGCTCGAACGGATTGAAGTCTGCGCTGATGTGCCTGAACCAGGCGCGTTACGGCATCGCGTGGGGCGCAATCGGCGCGGCCATGGCCTGTTACGACTGCGCGTTGCAGTATTCGCTGCTGCGAAAACAATTCCGCGATCAGCCCATCGCCTCACATCAGTTAGTGCAGGAAAAACTCGCGTGGATGATCAACGAGATTACCAAGGCCCAGTTACTCGTGCTGCAAGTCGGCCGCTTGAAAGACTCCGGCAAAGTGCAGCACCAGCATATCTCGATGGCGAAAAGAAATAACGTCTGGATGGCGCTGGAATGTGCGCGTCTATCGCGAGATATTCTTGGCGCGAACGGCGTCGCCGACGATTACCCCATCATGCGCCATCTAATGAACCTCGAAAGCGTAAAAACCTACGAAGGCACCCACGACATCCACACCCTGATTATCGGGGCCAACGTGACGGGGATTGACGCGTTTTAGATGAAGATAGGGGAACATTCGTCATCTGTAGTGCTGATGTGCCAGACTAAACGCAGAATCTCTGGCTCACTCCGATAGTACTCAATTCATTAGTAGGGGGACATTTTCCCCCGGAGGAGCGGCCGTGAACAAACGCGACGATCTGAAGGACGTAATTCGAGAAGAAAGCAGCCGCGGCCAAAAGCGGCCCATCGATACGGACGCGATCAACGAGCAAACGGAACGAAGAGATGCTGTACTGCGCATACTTCGGCGCGGTACGCGCGAAGATCTGCGGTCACTTCTGAAAACTTGGGGTTATTCCAAGGAGGAAATCGAAGCCGCGCTCAAGGAGTACGACGCTGCGCTTGGGCAGCAATCTTTTTAGTTTCAGAATCGGCCCGGGCCCGTTCCTCGGGAGTCATCCTGGCGGCCCGTTCGTTGATCTCCGCTGCGATACGTTCGGCCAGTTCCTCGAACCGGTCTTCCTTCTGACGCTTTAGCTTGGCTACGGCCATCGGGATTCCTTTGCCTGACGATGATTCTACCACTCCATTGTCGCTTGTAGATTCTGATGACGCAAGACTGACTTTAGTAACCTCAAAGCGATACACCGTGGATTCATTGTCGCGATGCCAGGCTACTTGTGCGCGACGCCCCTACCTCCCGGATGCACCTGCATTCTTCGCCAGCGCTTCCCGAAGCAGCATCTTGATATAAGTCTGGTAGCACAAACCTTTTTGGGCCGCCAGCCGGCGTGCCGTTTCGAGGTCCTTCGTCGCGATCCGCAGCGTGACGGGCTGCGAAGGCTTCTCTCCCTGGAGTAAGCTCTTCAGCGTCAGCGGTCGTTTCTGTCGCACCCGTTGTCGGATTTCGGCCTCGATTTCGGAACGATGTGCGTCCCACCACGCCGCTTCTTCGGCCTCGCTGGAAAACTTCGGAATCACCGCCTGCTTCATTTTTGCTTTTGCCATGTTTATTCCAGTCCCCATTGCTTGAGGTAAAGATCCGCTGTTTCTTTGTCCGCAGCCCAGCCCGTGATTGGACGCACTACCTCACCTCGAATGGCAAATACGACGTTCAATATCCGGCCGGTGCGAGTCGCGCCGACGGCAACCCACCGCTGTTCGTTCCCTTCCATTTGGTATTCCAAGAGGATGTGGTTTCCGCACAACACGTCTTTCGCGTCAGATCGGCTAGGGCAAAATTGGAATTGCTGTAGACTGCTATCTGTAGTCCCTCAGGGGCTAAAGCCCGCATTATTATTGGCCCTGAACGGCACGAGTGAACTCGTGCCCTTCCCGGAAACAGTCTACAGTAAAAGCGAATTTGCTCTAATACCATGGTTCGCGAGATGCTTTTCGTTATGCTCATCCCAATCGAACTCGGGTTCGTCTCGCACTAGACACAGTGTACATTAATTGTACATATACTGCAAATGAACCCTGTTAAGTAGTTGTATTTATGAGTTTTACCACTCACCCGTACAGTTCCGTCAGCAACTCATAGGCGTGCCGCATGTGCGGAATCACTATGCTGCCGCCTACGATCAGCGCCACGTTGATCGCTTCTTCCTGCTCGGCGCGAGTCGCGCCCAGGCGATAGGACTGGATCGCGTGGTAGTAAATGCAGTCGTCGCAACGCAAGCAAGCGGAGGCGGCCAGTCCCATCAATTCCTTGTATTTCGCGGGCAGAGCGCCATCCAGGTACGCGTTGTGGTCCAGGTTGTAGAAGCGTTTGACGACCAGGTTGTCGGCCTTGTCAACATTTACATTCAGGCGCGTGCGGTTGTCCAGAAAACGCCGCGCCAGTTCGCTCTTTTCAGCAACCTGTTTTTCGGTGAAAAGATAAGTTGGTTCCTTGCGGTCTTTCGCCGTTGCTGCGGCGGTCGTTGGCTCAGGGAGCTTGATTTCGGTGTTCATGAGAACAGATTAGCATCTGTCAACTGTTTACCCATCCTGAAATGCGCTTTTCTCCCGGCCCCGAACGGGGTATATTGCTAGACGCGTTTCTATTCAGGAGGCAGCCATGGCAACCCTGGTCCGTCCCGAACCGCACGCGAAGAATTTTGGGGAAAATCTCGAAAGCGATCTGGCGCTGGAATTTTTGCGCGTGGTGGAAAACGCTGCCATCGAATCGGCGCGCACCATGGGCCAGGGCGACCGCCCGCTCAGCGACCAGGCGGCCACCGAATCCATGCGCCAGACCATGGACACCGTCCCCATGCGCGGCACCATTGTGATCGGCGAGGGCGAGCGCGACGAAGCGCCCATGCTTTATATCGGCGAGCAGGTGGGCGGCCCGTATCCGGATGGCCACGAGGTCCCGCAGGTCGACATCGCCGTCGATCCGCTCGAAGGCACCAACCTCTGCGCCACCGGCGCGCCCGGAGCGATCACCGTGCTCGCGGCTTCGGAAAAAGGCGGCCTGCTCCACGCTCCCGACTGCTACATGGAAAAGATCGTGGTCGGGCCCTCGTGCAAAAACGCGGTCGAACTCGACGCTCCCGTCGCCGTCAACCTGAAAAATATCGCGCGGCGCCTGCATCGCGGCGTCGAAGACCTGGTGGTCATCGTGCTCGACCGTCCGCGGCACCAGAAACTGATTGCCGACATTCGCAAGGCGGGTGCGCGCATCAAGCTGATTGGCGACGGCGATCTCTCGGCCGGCATTGCCGCGGCCGTGATCGGCACCGGCGTGCATGCGGTCATGGGGTCGGGCGGCGCGCCCGAAGGCGTGATTACGGCGGCCGCCATCCGCTGCCTCAACGGATACATGCAGGGACGCCTGGTGATCGACACGCCCGAACTCGAAGAGCGCATTGCGAAAATGGGAATCAAGGACAAGAAGAAAATTTATGAGGCGGAAGAACTGGCTCCGGGGAAGCAGCTAATTTTCGCCGCGACCGGCGTGACCGAAGGCGCGCTGTTGAAAGGCGTCCGCTTCTTCGGCGAAGGCACGCGCACTTCTTCCGTGATCCTGACTCTGAAGACCGGCCGCGTGCGCTTCATCGAGAGCATCCACTTAGATAAAGGCCCGGACGTAAAAGTTCGCTTCTCGTAGCAGCGGCCAGTTGCCAGCTACCAGTTGCCAGTTACCATTCAACTTTGACTTTTGGGATCTCATAGTTTCTTTTGTGCCGCGGAGGTTGGCGCATGCAGCTGGAATCGCAGCGGGTTGGCCCAATCGGTCTTTCGGAGCGCATTTTATTTATCGACGTTCTGCGCGGCATGGCGCTCTTCGGAATTCTCGCCGCCAACATGCGCGGGTTCTTCGCGCCCCTCGATGTTTACAGAAGTATCGGCGTCCTCTATCACGGCCGCGCCGATGTCCTGGCCCAGGGCTTTATCGATGCCTTCATCCAAGGAAAATTCATCTCCATTTTTTCCTTCCTGTTCGGGCTGGGTTTTGCCATCCAGATGAGCCGGGCGGAAGCGCGCGGCGCCCGTTTCATGGGCTTCTATCCCCGTCGGCTGCTGGCACTCGCGCTCTTCGGGTTGGTCCACGGAATACTGATCTGGTCGGGAGACATCCTGCTGACCTACGCATTGTCGGGCGCAATTTTGTTGCTCTTCCGCAAGCGTCAACAGAAGACATTGCTGTGGTGGGCCGGAGGTTTGTTCGCGCTGCCCATGGTCGCGGGCACCGTTTTCCTGGCCATCTATTTCAGCCGCTTCCGCCGCCCTTGGATGGTACCCAAGCCGCCGGACATGCAGAAGCTCCACGCCATCGTCAATATCTACGCCCATGGAACGGTGCGGCAGATCATGGTGCAGAACTGGGTGGAATGGAAGCAGGAGTTGCCCTGGGAGCTCTTCGCGATCTATGCCACGGCGCTATTTCTGCTGGGCATGTGGGTGTGGCGGGCCGGCATCGTGCAACGGATTGAGGAATACCGGCCGGTATTGCGGCGCGTGTGCGCCTGGTGCCTCCCGGTGGGGCTGATCGTCAATATTTTTGTCGCGATTGTGGCTGCGGTTGTTCCGCCCGACAAAGTTTCTTTGTGGGGTTGGTCTGCGGGAGTTATTTTCCTGCCTGCGTCCCATATCTTGGCCGCGGGTTATATTTCGGGCCTGGCGCTGATCTTTATGCACGAGGACAGGCGGCGCCTCCTGCTCCCATTTGCCGCGGTGGGGCGCATGGCGCTGACGAACTACTTGATGCAATCCCTGTTGTGCACTTTGTTCTTCTATCACTACACCACCGGCCTCTTTGGACGCATCGGGCCCGCCATCGGCCTCGTGCCAACCGTCCTTCTTTATTGGGCGCAAGTTGCCTTCAGCAATTGGTGGCTGAATCGCTATCGCTTTGGCCCCATGGAATGGTTGTGGCGCGGCATGACCTACGGCAAGTTCCCGTCGATGTACAAAGAGGAACCCATGCCGGCCATGGAAGCGCCGCCGCTCTCGCCCTCGCCGGTCGCGCTCTCTGCGATTGAGCAGGAGCAAACCGCAGCCGCAACCCCGCCCGACGAAATCGTCAACTGATCGCAATCCCACCGCGCGGCGTTGACGTTTTTCGATGAACGCGTACATTGATGTAGGAAGCTCGCCGTTCGAGTTCATCTGTCGATCTCGGCCTTCGAGCTTGCCCTTTGAGCTTGTCCTACAAATGACCGCGGCGCTACAACTCGATTTGTCGGCGGCCCGCGAGCGCGGCTCACGGCGCCAGCGCATCGCGCTGGAATCCACGTTCCTAGTGCTGCTGATCGCGGCGGCCTTTCTATTGCGGATCTGGGCGATGTCGGAAGCGCGCTTCTGGGACGAGACCGTCTATCTCCAAAACGCCGACGTCATCTGCTGCGCCAAGGCCAATTATTCCGAACTCGACAGCCGCCCTCCCTTGCTCTCCATCGTCTTTGCCGCGGCATTTCTGCTGTGGCACCACGTCTATGCCGCCAGCATTGCCGCCGCTTTGCTGAACGCGCTCGCTCCGGCGTTTCTCTATTTCAGCGGACGCGCAATTGCCGGCCGCGTCCCCGCTGCCATCGCGGCGCTGCTGCTGGCCTTCTCGCCGTTTTTCGTCGGCGTCTTTCCCTCTGGCTTCGTCAGCGACGACACGGGCAACAGCTTGCTCTCCGATAGCCCCGCCCTGACTCTGATCGTGCTGGCGTTCTGGCTTCTTCTCCGCGCCCTGCGCCAGCAAACCGGCCAGCGATCTGCCTATGGAAGATTCGCATGTGCCGGATTCGTCCTCGCGCTGGCCGTGCTCATGCGCTTTGCCTCGCTCTCGAGCGTTGGCGTGCTTCTGCTGCTGGTCTTTCTTGCAGACCGCTGGTGGAGCGCCGCCGTGGCTTGCGCCGCCGGATTGGCCGCCGGCATTGCGCCGTATTTGTGCTGGTCGCGTTGGCGCTACGGCGGTTTTTTCCGTACCTTCCGCAACGGCTGGGGATACTTCGAAGGCCCGGGAGAATCGCGCCTCTTCTATCTCAAAAATTTTGCCAACATTTTTTCCTGGATCGCGCTGGCCGGTCTGGCGCTGTGGATCGGCGAATGGGCTTGGCAAAAATGGCAGAATAAAGTGGCGGATCGTCGCGCCGGCGCAGTCGAGCGCCCTGCCGAACAACGCACACTAGACCAACGTTCACGCAAGCTCGAAGCCTTCCTGTGGCTGTGGGCGGTGGCGCTGCTTATCTTTTTTAGTGCGTTGCGCCACAAGGAGCCGCGCTACGCAATGCCGCTCGCGCCGCCGCTGTTTCTGCTGGCTGGCATCGGCCTCAGCGTATTGCTGAAAGGCCGGCGGAAAGTCCGGCGGACGACCACCCGTCTTGCTGGCGCCGCCATTCTAGCCGCAGCGCTCGTCTACACCTTCCTGCCCGTGCGCCAGCGCTTCGATGCCCCCTTCGTGGATGACGCCGTTTCCGAGGAAATGCAGGTCTCGGATTTCCTGACCCACACCCTCCCGCCCTCCACCGTCCTCTACTCGAATTTCAATTATCCGGTCTTCGCTTGGTACACGAATCTCCGCGTGGTTCGCCTGCCCGAGAGCGGCGCCGCTTTGTACGACCAACTCGACCACCTGCCCAGCGACGGAATTCTGATCGTCTACAAGGCGAACGACGAGATTCAGGACCCGCGCCTCGATTGGCTCGACCGGGACCCACACTTCCGACGCTTGCGGGAGTTTCCCTCGATCATTCTCTACGAGTACCGCGTGTGCCCAGACCTCGCCTCCTGCTACAATCGCTAGCTCCATGATTTTATGGAACTTCCTGGCCTACAGAAACGTACTTTCACTGTACTGTTGAAGCGGGCTGCATAAACAGCGGGCGGCGCATTCGCCCAACACACAAGGGAGTTTGGTTGTGGAAGAAGCCCAGGTTGTCGGATTGCTGGTCCGCCGCTGCGTTGGCGGCGATGCCGCGGCCTGGGAAGAAATTGTGCAGCGTTATCACCGGAGAATTTACAACATCTGCTACCGCTTCGCCGGCGACGCCGACAACGCCCAGGACCTCACGCAAGAGGTCTTTATCAAAATGTATCGCACCGTGAATACCTATGACTCCGGTAAGGGCGCGTTCATGACTTGGGTAACCACCATCACGCGCAACCTGCTGGTCGACCATTTCCGCAAGTCCAAAGGCGACCGCATCACCGATTCGCTCGATTCCGCGCCCTCCGAACACGAGGATGCGCTGCCCCTGAGCGAGCGGATTGCCGACTGCGCCCCAACGCCGGATGTGCAGGCGCAGGGCCGCGAAACGCGCGAAATGGTGCATTCGGCGCTGCAAAAACTGTCTCCCGAACTGCGCGAGGCGGTGATTTTTCGCGACCTCCAGGACATGGACTACCGGGAAATCGCCACCGCTCTTAGGGTCCCCGAAGGGACCGTCAAATCGAGAATTAACCGGGGACGCGCGGAACTTGCGCGCCTCCTCCAACGTACCTATAGGCAGGTGATCTGATGTCGGAAACAATCAAACACGGGGTCGAATGCGCCGAGTTCGAAGCTCTGCTCAGCGACGCTCTCGAAGAACAGCTCGACCCGGCCCACAAACAGAGCTTCGAAACCCACCGCCGCGTCTGCGAGGTTTGCGGCCCGTTGTTCGCGCAGGCGCGGGCTGGGCGGCAATGGCTGCACTCGCTCGAGCCCGTCGAGCCGCCGCCGAATCTCGTCCACAATATTCTGCTGGCTACCAGTGGAGTCGTCAGCTCGCGCTCCCAAGCCGCCCGCGACTCGAGCGCCGCTCCCTTCGGCGAGCGCGCCCGGGAATGGTGGGATTCCTACTTCACTCCTCTCGCGGCCTTTGTGCGCCAGCCCCGCTTTGTCATGTCGTTCGGCATGATCTTCTTCTCCTTCTCGCTGGCACTCAGCGTGGCGGGCTTTAAGCCCAACGACCTGGCCAAACTCTCCCTGCGCCCGTCCGCCGTCCGTCATGTGTATTTCGACGCTCAAATCCGGGTCGTCAAGTACTACGACAACATCCGTTTCGTCTACGAAATCGAATCCAAGCTGCACGAGCTCAAGCGGGCCAACCCTCCCGCCGTGCCCGGCCCCGAATACCGGAAAGAACAACAAAAAGAAGATCGCAAGAACGACACCAGCGGCCAACCCGAGCTGCGCCAAGACCGCAACTACTCGAAGGAATACAACCAGCCGCTGTTGGCCGCGCTCAGGGATGTTCCAACTGGGTTGACGGCGACCATAAATCGGAGGTTCGTATGAACTGCGCCCATCATGCTGATGCGTCGGCAGTGGCCTATTGCCGCACTTGCGGAAAGCCACTGTGCGCCAATTGCACTCGTCCCGTGCGGGGCGTGATCTATTGCGAAGAATGCCTGGGAGCGAAAATGGAAGGCGCTCCGGCAGCCGCGTCAGGGTACGTTTCCGGCGGCTTCACTCCGGCAGCGCCCTCTCCGGCAGCGTCCGGACAAGTTCCTCCACCGCCTCCTCTGGGAGCCGGCAGCGGCCCCAACCCCGCCGTCGCCGGCATCCTCGCCGGATTCTTCCCCTTCGGCGTCGGCGCCGTCTACACCGGCCAATATGCCAAGGGCTTGGCGCATTTGGCCATCTTCGGATTGCTGGTGGCCGGGTGCAACGTCGCCAGCGATAGTGCGCACGGCGATGCCCTCGGCGTCATCTGCGGTCTCGGGATTGCCTTCTTCATCGTCTACCAGATTTTCGATGCGGTGCGCTCAGCCAAGGCCATCCAGATGGCGCAGCCAATACCCGATCCCTTCGGCCTCGCCGCAACTTTTGGCGGAGGAGGAAGAATCGAGGCGAGCAAAATTCCGGTGGGCGCGGTCATCCTTATTGTCCTGGGCGTCCTCTTCCTGCTCCACACCATGGGCTGGGCCGAATTCGAGATGGACCGCTTCTGGCCGCTGATCTTGATCGCGCTCGGCGTCTGGATCTTCGCCCGCAACTATGGCTTGCTCGGGCCATACCGTTTAGGCTCCTGCCAGTGCGCGCGCTGTCGCACCCGCCGCCTCATGGGCCCCGCCATGCTTGTCACCATCGGCTCCTTGTTCCTGCTCGAGAACTGGCATGTAGCGGATTTCGACCGCACCTGGCCCATCATTCTTCTGGTCATCGGCGCCGTCTTGCTGCTCAAGGGGACCGCATCCGTGGAAGGACACATCTCGCGGCTGGCGTCGTACGCGAATCCCCCCGGAGGCCCCATCCCTCCAACGCCGCCCGCTCCGCCTATTCCACCCGTTCCGCCAACCAGTGAGGTAAACACTAACGAGGTGAACCGTGGCTAGCCCTTATGTAAATCCAACTCCGCGTCCTCCGCATCGTTCCATCGCCGGACCCGTCGTGCTCATCCTGATGGGCGTGCTCTTCCTGCTCGGCACCATGCGGGTCCTCGATATCCACACTCTCGGATCGCTCTTCGCCCGCTACTGGCCCGCCCTGCTCATCCTCTGGGGCGTGCTCAAGCTGGTCGAATACGAGCAAGCCAAGCGCTTAGGCCAGCCCGTTCGCGGCATCGGCGTCGGCGGCGTTTTCTTTATGATCTTCCTGATTATCGCCGGATTGGCCGCCACTCAAGCCTCGCGTTGGGATTGGAAAAGCCTCGGCGAGCACATCCAGCTCGGCGATGACAACGACCTGGACGAAATCTTCGGTGGCTCCTCCTTCGACTACAGCGACGAACTCACCCAGGAGATTCCGCCCGGCAGCACGCTTCACATCAACGACGACCGCGGCGCCATCACCGTCAACGTCGCCGAAGGCAAAACCATCAAAGTCTCTGTCCGCAAAAAAATCCGCGCCGAAGAAGAGAAAGACGCCGAGAACTACGACCGCAAGACCAAGCCGCAGATCGCCGTCGAAGACAAGGTCGTCACCCTCGACGCCAACACCCATGGCGCCGGCGACAAGAGCGTCACCACCGACATGGATATCTATGTGCCCGCCAATACCGCTCTGATCGTCGTCTCCGGCCGCGGCGACGTCACCATCGCCGGCATGGCCTCCAGTGTCGATGTCACTCACCGTCGCGGCGAAGTCAACATCAACAACCACACCGGCAACGTCTTACTCAACCTCGAAGGCAGTTCCGTCCGCGTGGGACAAGTGAAGGGCGACGTCACCATTCAGGGCCATGCCAACGAAATCGCCATCGAAGATGTCGATGGCGCCGTCCATCTCAGTGGCGAGTTCTATGAAACCACCCGCCTGGCCCGCGTCAGCAAGACGGTCGGCTTCCATTCTTCGCGAACCGACATGGAATTCTCCCGCCTCGATGGCCGCCTCGATCTCGATTCCGACGACTTGCGCGCCGATTCCCTGCTCGGCCCCATGCGCCTCACCACCCGCTCGAAAGACATTTCGCTCGAAGGCTTGTCCGGCGATCTCCGCCTCGAAGACTCCAACGGCACGGTCTCCGTCACCCTGCAAAAGCCGGGGAACATCCAGATCGATAACCGCAAGGGCGACGTGAAAGTTTCCATCCCGTCGAATACGGCCATCAAAGTCGAGGCCCGTACCCACGAAGGCGAGATCGAGAGCGACTTCGACGAAATCAAAGCCGACAATCGCGACCATCAATCGAGCGCCGCCGGTTCCATCGGAACGAACGGCCCCAAGCTGGCCATAAACTGCGACAATGGAGCGATCGAGATTCGCAAAGGCACAGCCGTAATTGCCGCTCCGCCAGTTCCGCCCACTCCCCCCACCACGCCCGAGAAACCATCCAAGCCCGCAAAAGCCCTCCCCGCTCCCAAAGCCAAGCCCGTCGAGAGCGAGAATTAGGAGAGCGGCTGTTAGCTATTGGCTGTTAGCTGTTGGCTATTGGCTATTAGCCCTTGGCCGTTAGTTGTCGGCTGGGAGTTTCAACACGGGCGAAAGTACATGCGCCATGAGGACTGCCATGTGGCGCGTGCCAGTATCTGAAAGGTGAAGTCCGTCTGAAGTTGCATTCGCGCCACCGATTACAGAGACGAAAAATCGCTTTGGGATCAGCCAAACTCCATACTTCGCCGACAAACGTCGTTGAATGTAACCATACGCCATCTTGTTCGGGAGCAGCGGCAACTCGAACATCACCACCGTGCGTCCGGGTGCGCTGACTTTTGATAAAAGTGCATCGAGAGCCTCCCCGAATTCTCCAGGTGGTACACCAGCGATCATGTCGTTGCCGCCAATTTCGACAAGCAAGACACGATCTTCGGGCCCGATCTCCTTGGCCATCGACTGTGCTTCAATCGTATCTGCCCCGGCTCGCGCGAGATTTTTCACGGGTACGCCCGTCATTTGCTGCATCACCAACGGCCATGCTGGCACGTGGAGACCAATCCCAGAAGAGATCGAATCGCCAATTACTACTAGATGATCGCTGGGTGTACCCACAATCTCCGGCATTCTACGGTGGAAAAACTCGATCGCCGAAGCCGCCAATAGAAGCACCATCAATACTGACGTCGTGATGAGTCGTAACTTCGCCCACACCCGACCCGTCGCAGTCCAGTTCGATCCAATGAACCACCATACAAACACACCGAGAAAGACCACGCCAATGATCCATGGAAATGGTGGACAAGCCATCACAATCATCGCCAGTGCTACCCATGCTGCGATGTTTCTGCAACGCAACACCATGTGATGCTTGAAGTACGGCGAAGCGGCAATCGCCAGTAGAAGTAACGCGACACCGAAATAGAGCGAGTCGCCCGATGCGAAATACAAGACCAGAGCGTTCATCGCCAGAATCGTATCAAAGCTAAGAGCTAAGAGCCAAAAGCCAACAGCGTCCTCTACGACCGCACGATTTCGTCCACCACTTCTCCCTTGCCATTCCTAAGTTGAACGCGCAAAGGTATCTCGCCCGCGGCGTGAGTTGAGCAACTCAAGCACGGATCGTACGCGCGCACCACCGCCGAGACGCGATTCATCATGCCTTCCTGCAACTTATCGCCCTTGACGAAATGCTCGGCTACTTGCTGCACGCTGCGTCCAATGGCGTAGTTATTGTGGCCGGTTGCGACGATAAGATTGGCCCAAACGATCGCGCCTTCGTCGTTGACTTTGTAATGGTGGATCAACACGCCGCGCGGCGCTTCGATGATGCCAACGCCCTCCAGCGAGTTCACGCCCGCAGTCGCGCGAATGTGCGTTTCCAGAATTCCCTGGTCGGCGAGCAGCGCTTCCATCTTTTCCAGCGCGTAGACGATTTCAATCAGCCTTGCGTAGTGGAACAAGAACGAGCTGTGCGCCGGAGCGCCGAAGCGCTGATGGAATTCCTTCAACTCCGCATCGGACTTGGGAAAGCCGCAGCGGTCGGCAACATTGAGCCGCGCCAGCGGGCCCACGCGGTACACGCCATCCACCGTGCCCCTCGGCATGAAGTAAGGAGCCTTAAGATAGGATTCGCGCAGGCTCGCTTCGCCAATGTAAGTCGCGTAGTCTTCCGAGGCGATCTGGTCTTCGACGATCTTGCCCTTGGCGTCGCGGAAGCGCAATCCGCCGTCGTAAAGTTGCAGGCCGCCCTTCGCGTCCACCAGCCCCGCATACATCGAGGGCGCGTTGCCAAAGTTCGCAATCTCTTCCTTGTAGTTGTCCAACGCGCCCTTGAAAAACTGGAGCGTGCGCTCGGCAATCGCTTTGGCGGCGGGAAGCTCGGCGAGAAAGTGGTCGCGCATTGCGCTCGACAGCGGCGTGCCGACGCCTCCGGGCACGACCCACGAGGAATGCACGCGCTCGTCGCCCAGGCTCTCGATGACGTGCAGTCCGAACTTGCGCAGCTCAATGCCATCGCGCGCGATCTCGGGATGCGCCGCAATCACGCCCAGCACATTGCGCGTGGCCGGGTCGGAATCCATGCCCAAAAGCAGGTCCGGCGACGACAGATAGAAAAAGCTGAGCGCATGAGATTGCACGGTCTGCGCCAGGTGCAGCAACTCGCGCAGTTTCCGCGCCGCCGGCGGAATGCGCACGGCCATGATTCCATCGCAGGCTTTCGACGAAGCTAGCATGTGGCTGACCGGGCAAATGCCGCAGATGCGGGCCGTGATCCCCGGCATCTCGTAGTAAGGCCGTCCTTCGGTGAATTTCTCGAAGCCCCGCACCTGAGTTACATGGAACTCGGTGTTAGTAACTTGGCCTTCGTCGTTCAATAGAATGACGATCTTCGCGTGGCCTTCGATGCGAGAGACGGGATCGATCGTGATGCGCTTCATCGGGCTCTCCTTATCCGAACTTCACCATAAGATTGGCGTCCGGCTTCTTTCCCTCGAGTAAGTTGGTAATAACACCCGCGATGCTCTTGGCGGGAGGAGGACAACCGGGTAAACATAAGTCGATTTTGACGAATTCACGGAGCGGCCGCGCATGTTTCAACAGCGGAGGAACTCCGTAAGTCGGTACGATCTTACCCTCCTGCGCGCCTTCCACATAGATGCGTTGCAGAAGCTTGTTGACCGGAATCGAGTTTCTCATGGCCGGCACATTGCCGGTCACGGCGCAATCGCCCAGCGAAATCAGCAGGTTCGTGCGCTGCCGGATCTTCTGTAGCTTGTTCAGGTCTTCCTGCGAGCTGACCGCGCCTTCCACCAGCGTGACGTCCACATCCTCGGGAAATTCCTGCGCGTCCACCAGCGGCCCATAAACAATGTCGATCTTGCGGGCCAGCGAAATAATCACGGCGTCCATGTCGAGCAAAGACATGTGACAACCCGAACATCCATCCAGCCACACCGTCGCCACTTTCACTTTTTTCATGCCTGCACCTCTCTGCGATGCGCCAGCGATCGGATGCTGTCGTCCTTCTTCACCATCTCCTGCACGGCGCGTCCCTTCTCGGCCAGAGCGCCGGTGGGGCACGCCTGCACGCACTTGCCGCAGTTGGTGCAACTCGTGGACTCGCCCCACTTCTGGTTCAGATCGCTCACGATCCTGGCGTGAATGCCGCGGGAATTGAGGTCCCAAACGTGCGCGCCTTCCAACTCCGCGCACACCCGCACGCAGCGCGTGCACAGAATGCAACGGTTGTGGTCGAGCACAAACCGCGGATGCGAAAGATCGACCGGCAGCTTGGGATAGTTATAGGCGAAGCGCACCGTGTTGATGCCGAGCGCGGTGGCCATCGCTTGCAGCTCGCAATGCCCATTCGACACGCACACGGAACACACATGGTTGCGCTCGACCAACAGAAGCTCGATGGATATCCGGCGGTAGAGCGTGAGCTTCGGCGAGTTCGTGGTCACCGACATGCCCTCTTGGATCGGCGTCGTACACGCCGGCAGCAGTCGGCCGACGCCGGAGACTTCCACAATGCAGATGCGGCAAGCGCCGACCGGAGTCAGTCCATCCAAGTCGCAGAGAGTTGGAATGTACTTGCCGTTGGCCTTGGCGGCTTCCAGAATGGTCTGGCCCTCCAAGGCGCTGATCAGCTCTCCATCGATGCGAATTGACAGCTTTTTCTGGGCCAAGCGATCGCTCCTTCCTTACTTGTGTTACTAACCTTGTGTTACTAACTTGTGTTACTAACTCGGGTTCGCGGCCTTCACATCGCAACGCAGGCAGCGGCAAGATTCCTCCATCGCCTCTTCGTGGACCAATCCGGTCACCACCTCGGCATTCGAACGAGACCTTGCGCTCGGCGCAATGATGTGTCCGTTGTGGCGATGGCTGGAACTGGGCTCCTCGGGCGGCGTCTGCTCATATTCGAACGCCGGGAAAATCTTGTCCCAGCGGTTCGTTTCCATCAGTTGCACATCGAGGCTGCGAGCGGCCTGTTTCCCGTAGGCCATGGCATTCGAGACATTGGAGGCGCCGGTGATGACATCGCCTCCCGCATAAAAGTGCGGGCGGCTGGTTTCGAGCGTGAAGCGGTCCACTTCGATCGTCCCGTTCTCTTTCAGGCTGAGGCCGGATGCGCGGGCAAAATCCAGGTCCACGCTTTCGCCGATGGCGAAGATCGCGGAATCGCAATCGTAACGCTGGATCTCGTCGGTCGGGACCGGCTTGCGGCGGCCGCTCTTGTCGTACTCGCCGAGGCGCGTCTTCACGATTTCAATCGCCTTGACGTTCCCCTTCGCGTCGCCGATCACCCGATGCGGCGCGGCCAGGAACGCGAACTTCGCGCCCTCTTCCCTGGCGGCGTGGGTTTCTTCCGCGATCGCCGGCATGTCTTTCACCTCGCGGCGATAGAACACGGTCACTTCCGCGCCCTTGCGCAGCGCCGTACGCGCAGAATCGATGGCGGCGTTCCCGCCTCCGATCACCGCAACCTTGCGGCCAATCGGCACGTCTTCGCCCCGCGCCACGGCCTCCAGGAATATCAGCGCCGGATAAACGCCCTTCAATTCCGTGCCCGGCTGATACACCCACGACTCTTTCCACGTCCCGATCGAGATGATGACTCCATCGAAACGATCGTCCAGATCGTTCAGCGAAATATCGAATCCCACGCGCGTGTTGAAAATGAACTTCACGCCGAGCTTCTCGATCAATTCAATCTCGCGATGCAACGCGCTCTTCGGCAACCGGTACTCCGGCAGCGCGAAGCGCAGCATTCCACCGGCTTCCGCCTTGCTGTCGTAGACGGTAACGTCGTGTCCGAGCATGGCCAGATAGAACGCCGCCGTCAGTCCCGCCGGCCCAGCGCCGGCCACGGCGATCTTGCGCCCGGTCGGCTCCAGCTTGCGCGCCATGACGCGCTTGAACATTGCCTCGCAGCGCTCCGAGTTATAAATCGAGTCGGCAATGAAGCGATGCACTTCGCGCATGTTCACCGCTTCGTCCACCGCCTGCCGCCGGCACCGGTTATCGCAGGGATGCTGGCAGACCCGCCCAGTCGACGACGGCAACGGATTGTCCATGATGACCGCTTCGAACGCTTCCTCCAACCGCTCCTCTTTGTACAACTGCAAGAAGCGCGGAATGTTCATGTGCAGCGGGCAACTGTTTTCGCAGGGCGAAAGCGCCAGCTCCTCGCACACTCCGGCCTGGCAGCGCCGCGCCACAATGTGGTCCTCGAACTCGTTGCGGAAATGGCGCAACGTCGTCAGCACCGGATTCGGCGCGGTCTGTCCCAGCCCGCAGAGCGAGCACTCGCGGACGTAGCGGCTCAACTCGTCCAACAGATCCATGTGGTGCATCGTCCCGGCGCCCTCGGTCAGCCGGTTCAGAATGCGCAGCGATTTGTTCAAACCGACCCGGCACGGGATGCACTTGCCGCACGATTCCGAGTGCGTGAACTCGATGAAGTAGCGCGCCACGTCCACCATGCAGTTCTCTTCATCCATCACCACCATGCCGCCCGAGCCCATGATCGAGCCCAGTTGCGACAGGCTTTCATAGTCCACCGGCGTGTCGAACATCTCCAGCGGGATGCATCCTCCCGACGGCCCGCCCGTCTGCACCGACTTGATGGCGCGTCCGGCAATTCCGCCTTCGCCAATGTCGTAGACGAAAGTTTTCAGCGGCGTGCCCAGCGGCATTTCCACCAGTCCCGTGTTCTTCACTTTTCCGACCAGCGAAAATACCTTGGTCCCCGAACTCTTCGGGCTGCCCACTTCGCTGAACCACGCCGGGCCGCGCGTGATGATGGGCGTGATGTTATACCACGTCTCCACGTTATTAATGTTGGTGGGATGTCCCCAGAGCCCCTTCTGCGCCGGGAATGGCGGCCGCGGCCGGGGCCGTCCCGCTTCGCCTTCCAGCGACGCGATCAGTGCCGTCTCTTCGCCGCAAACAAAAGCGCCGGCGCCTTCGACCACTTCGATGTTGAACTTAAATCCGCGGCCGAGGATGTTTTCGCCGAGCATGCCATATTCCTGCGCCTGCTCGATGGCGCGGTGCAGGCGATGCACGGCCAACGGATATTCCGCGCGCACGTAGACGATACCCTCGGTCGCGCCCATGACGTAGCCGCCGATAATCATCCCTTCCAGCAGCGAGTGCGGATCGCTCTCGATTTCGTTGCGGTTCATGTATGCGCCGGGATCGCCCTCGTCGGCATTGCAGATGATGTACTTGTGCTCCGACTTGGCTTTGGCGAGGAACTCCCACTTGTGGCCCGTCAGGAACCCGGCCCCGCCGCGCCCGCGCAGCTTCGACGCCTTGATCTGCTCGATCACGGTCTCGGGGCGGCCGTCGATCAGCACCTTGTACAGCGCCTGGTATCCGCCGACGCCAATGTATTCCTCGATATCGTCCGGATTGATCAGTCCGCAGTTCCGCAGGACGATTTTCTTCTGCCCCTTGAAGAACGGGACGTCGTTCCAGGCCGCCACTTCCGGATACCCGCGTCCATATCTCACGTTGGCCGTGATGTGGTCCCAGTCCTCGATCTTGCAGCAGATATGTTCGGGAGCGACTTTTCCCGTGGAAAGATCGTGCAGGATGCGGGCGGCATCGTCGGCCTGCACCCGCCGCAAGATCAGCAGCGGACTGCCGGGCAGCCGCACATTGACCAGCGGCTCCTCGAAGCACGAGCCGAAACAACCCACGCTGGTCAGCAACACATCCATTCCCGTGTGCTGGATGGCTTCGGCAAAGGCGTGCTGTAATCCCTCGGCGCCATTGCCCCGGCCGCACGTTCCCATCCCGATCGCGACCCGCGGTACGGTGGGAAGAAGCTTGGCCAGCCCCGCTTCACGGACTGCACTGAAAGCTCCAATATCCTGGATTCGAGGCATCGCTACTCACTCTCTTTCTGAATGGTTTGGATTTCGCGTTCCAGAGTGCGCTCGTTCACATGCCCGCAGATGCGATGGTTCACTTCCACCACCGGAGCCATGGCGCACTGCCCAAAGCAGGCCACCGTGCGCACCGTGAATTTCTGGTCGGGCGTGGTCAGCAGGACCTTCTCGCCTTCGCCGGTGTCGCTCGGGTCCTCCAATCCAAGTTTGAGTTCCAAACGCGCACTCTGCAGCAGGTTGCGGGACCCGCGCGTGTGGCAGGCCGTGCCGCGGCAGATGCAGATCGTGTTGTCCCCTTGCGGTTGCAGGTTGAACAACGCGTAAAACGTGGCGACGCTGTAGACCCGCGAAAACGGTATCTGCGTCTTGGCCGCGATGTAGCGCAGCGTGTCCAGCGGAAGGTATTTATGCGGGTTGTGGTCCTGGACAGTTTGCAGAATGCCGAGCAACGCGCCTGGGCGGCCGCTCCGGCGCTGGATGACTCCATCCATGAACGCCTGCTCTTCCACCTTGCGGCGTTCCGACGATAACGTGTGCATAGCCCTCCTATGCAGCGAAACAACTGCCGCTTTCATGTCGCGAACCCGATCCACCATTCGCGCCTCACTAGCGCCCGGCGGATCGGCTTTATTGCAGACAGACTGCGTGATCCTATCCGAGAGGACCATTGCCAGCCGTGACTCGGGTCACCGGTATACGTGATTTATGCAGCCCAAACTGTGGTGCCAGATCACAAAAGGCGCGCCGCGCCCCTGTTTTCAGCGGTCCCGGAGGTGGTGCATGAAGGTAATCAAAGGTAATCGAGGTTGCTAATACGCCGGAAAACAAGGCAAACGGGGGTTGGCCCTTTATTCATTTCAACTCTCGAGGGTGCTCCGTCCTTGTGTATGCGTTCTTTGCAGACACAGGGCGGGGGTTTTGACTTCCTGTCTCCCCCCGGCAAGGTGCCCCAGAGTCTGCCCTGAACTTGTCAAAGGCTTCGCGCCCGTCTTTTGAGCGGCTAGAGCGAAACCGGAGTTGCTGTGGCCCACGACACCTGCCGAGCTTCGCTCGGATGGGCGGACAAGAGTGTCCGCCCTACACGGGCGGGTTATAGCAACGCTGGTTTCGCTCTAGCCTGGGAGGTGGACTTGCATTACACTAACTGTGAAAATGTTCGATTAGGAGATAGCATGTCGAAAATCGTAAGAATCGCAACCTTCTGTATCGCTGCCGTGTTAGTCCTGCTTACCATCCCCTTCGCCGCCGCGAAGAAAGTGGCAGATCCGCCCGCAGCTCCCATACCCACACAAATTCTCACGGGCAAAAAAGTGTTTATCTCCAATGGGGAAAGCAATGCAGAAACAAATGTCCCTAACCTGCCCTATAACGCGTTCTATGAGTTCATGAAGAGTTGGGGAAAGTATGAGCTGGTGCCGGCTCCCGCTGACGCCGATTTGGTTTTCGAAGTCCGTTATGTCACTTTCACTGCCAAGAAAGGCCCTTTCGGCTACGGTAACCCGGTAGAGTGGCAGCTACACTTACTGATCCTGGATCCGAAGACCCATATTGTGCTGTGGGCATTCACTGAGGACGTGGATGATGCAATCCTGGATAGCACTTTTCGCAAGAACTTCGATCAAGCCATGGCCTATCTCGTGGACGACGTGAAAAAGCTGACAACCCCGCCCGCGGCCAACCTTGATGTTTCCGCTCCCAAAAAATAGGTCGTACACAGAGTCACAACCCAAAGGCTTTCTCCGTGCCTCTGTGCCTCCGTGGTGAATGTCCTTAGGCGAGCGACGCCGCGCGCCTTCACGACCCGGTAATCTTCACCCGTATTTCTTCCGGCAGCCGCTCCCGGATCTCCGGCGGCAGCCGGTCATGCACGCGCCGCGCTCCCAGCTTGGCCGCATCCACCACCGCCATGGGCGCCGGTGTCGCCACCGCCACCACCAGCCAGATCAACGCCGACAGCGCAAAGCCCCCGAGCGCGCCCACCTCCAGCCACACCGCATGCCGCGGCTCAAAATACCGCACCAACGCAAACGCCAGCAGAAACACCGCCGCCGACGCCGACGCCAGCGCGATCAGCGAAATATCGACAATGCGGTGCAGCTTCTGCCGCCCACGGCAATGCTCGCAATCGGCGAAGTGCAGCTCGTAGTCCCCGCGCATCTCCGCCGCCAGGCCGGAAATATCGTAGCGCCAGCCCGCGAGAATTTTCCCCACAATGGGTTCCACGCACTCGCTCATAAGAGGCTACAGCCGGATGGGTTCCAAAGCTTCCGTCTGGCTCGCCAGCAGCACACGGTTGTGCCCCAGCTCCAAACGCCCGCCGAGCGCTTGTTCCGCCGCCGCTCGCGCGATTTCGGGATGATTATTCTGTTCAGATAAATGCGCCAAAACCAAGTATTCGGCACTCCCATCATAGTCGCTCGAGAAGAATTCCGCGAGCGCCTCATTCGACAGATGCCCCACTCGGCTCATCACCCGCTGCTTCACCGCCCACGGATACGGCCCCGAGCGCAGCATCTCGACATCGTGGTTCGATTCCATCACTAAGACGCTGCATCCCTGCAAATGGTTGCGCACGCTGGCCGGCATGTAGCCCAGATCGGTGACAAAACCGATCTTCACTCCCTCCGCGCGAAACGTGAAGCCCACCGGATCGGCGGCATCGTGCGGAATCGTAAACGGCATCGCCTCGATATCGCCCACCGAAAACCCGCGCCCAGCCGAGAAATGCTCCAATTTCGGCAGTTCCGGAATCGCGCCTTTCGCGTCGCTGTCGCGCACGGCTCGGCTCCACGCTCGATGCGTGGGCGCGGTCAGAAACACCGGCACATTCAACTTGGTCGCCAGCCGCTGCAATCCCGCCACATGGTCGGAGTGTTCGTGCGTTATCAGGATCGCGGAAATTTTCTCCGCCCGCTCGCCCAGCGCCGCCAGCCGCTTGCATGTTTCGCGCCCGGATAGTCCCGCATCCACCAGGATCCGCGTTGCGCTCGATGCCACCAGCGCGCAATTTCCCCGGCTGCCGCTTCCCAGCACCGATACCGACACTCCCATAGCCGCTAGCTTACCCCCTCCGCCTGTGGAAACGGCAACAGTTTTTCACGACCGGTACCTTTGGGGGATCTGTCGTTGCACGAAAATTGTTATTTCCGGCGAGAGGGTTGACGAAAGAACTTGAACCACACCGGGCACAAAGGCTCACCAGGGAAAACAAAACCTATCTGCCGAATCGCACCGTAATGCGCGATCCCGCCGCGACTCGCGTTCCGGCCGACGGCGTTTGTTCGCGCGCCACGCCGCTGCCCACGGCGTCGAGGTCGAGCCCTGCGTCCTGCGCGGCCTCGAGGGCAACGCGCAGGTTTTTGCCGAGGAACGACGGCACTTCAATCCCTCCCTCTTCCACATCCAGCACCACCGTTCCGCCGGACGGCAATTTTTCCGCCGCTGAATTCCCCGATTGTCCGAACGATGATTGTCCACTCGCAGATTGTCCACTCGATAACTGTCCGCTCGATCTTGCAGCAAGCGGACTCGCGTCCGCTCTCATCGCGGTCGTCTGCGCCGCTTGCACGACTTGCGCTCCAATCGTGCCGGGCTTGGTGGCCCCTGAAGTGGCGGCCGTTTCGCTGGCTTCGGCCATATCCAGACTTTCGCCGAGACGATCGGGCGAGCTTTCTTCGAGACTGGCGGCAGGAACATTGCGCCGCGCCAGCAACACCTGACGGCTCGGCGGAAGCTGCACGTCATGCGGCACGTGCAGATATTCGAGCGCCTGCTGCGTGATGCGTTGGAAAACCGGCGCGGAGATCTGCCCTCCCTGATGCAGTCCGACGGCGGAATCGAGAATCACGACGACGGCAAGCTGAGGGTCGTTGATGGGCGCGAATCCGGCGAACGAAGCGACATATTTCGTCTTGGAATAAGTGCGAGTTGCAGGATCGACCTTCTGACCCGTGCCGGTTTTGCCAGCCGAACTGTAGCCTTCGAGAATGGCCTTGCGTCCGGTGCCATGAAGCACGACCCCCTGCAGCATCTGGCGCATCTGCGCCGCCGTCAGCGACGAAATCACCCGCGTCCCCTCGGCGGGATGGAAGGCAATAGTTTGGGGAATGTTCGGCGGAGTATTCTGTGGTTTAATCGTTCCCGCCACAATCCGCGGCGGAACACGCACACCATCATTGGCAAACGTCGAGATCAGCGAGGCCAGCTGGACTGCCGAAATTCCAATCTCCTGCCCTATGGAAATCGCTGCAATCGAAACTTTCGACCAGCGTTCCACCGGCTTCGTCATGCCGCGCGTTTCGGCGGGAAGTTCAATCCCCGTTTGCTGCCCAAACCCGAATGCGCGTATGTACTTGTAATAGCGTTCGTCGCCCAGCCGCAGCGCAACTTTAATGGACCCCACGTCGCTCGACTCCGCCAGGATATCGGCGACTGACAACATGCCGTGCGGCTTGCTGTCGCGTATCCTCATGCCATTGATGACGATTGATCCCATCTGGCAGTCGAACATTTCGTCGGGGCGCGTGACTTTCTCTTCGAGACCGGCAGAGAGCGTCACCATTTTGAAAGTCGAGCCGGGTTCGTAGATGTCGCTTACGGCATGATCTTTCAAGGTCTCATTCTTGATCTCTTTGCGCAGATTCGGATTGAACGTCGGACGGTTGGTAAGAGCGAGAATTTCTCCGGTGCGAGGATTCTCGACTACGACGGTCCCAGCGATGGCTTTGGTTTCGTCCATCGCGCGCTCAAGTTCGCGTTCCGCGATGTACTGGATGTTCTGATCGATGGTGAGGACCAGACTATTGCCGGACTCCGGCTCCTTTTCCACGCTGGCAAACCAGTGCTTGCGCGCATCCACGGAAATCATCAGCTTGCCGGGCTTGCCCTGGAGTTGCTCGTTGAATTGCCGCTCCAGTCCGCTCAAGCCCTGATCGTCGGTGCCCACGTACCCCAGCACTTGCGCCGCCAGCTCGCGCTTGGGATAAAAGCGTTTGGGTTCTTTTTGAAAGTGGACGCCTTGCAGATTCAGCGTGCGAATGCGCTCAATCGCCTCCGCGTCGGCCTTGCGCGCCACCCAGCAAAAAGTCTTGTGGGCGCGGCAATCGGCCAGCACGACGCGAGGATCGTCCTTCGTAATGCGCGCAATCAGGCTGACCGTATTCGCCAGATCGGGAGCTTCCGTGGGCACCACGAAGGCCGAGTCCACCTGGATCGACATCGCTAGCTCGCGCCCCGCGCGGTCGTAAATGACTCCGCGCTTCGGCGAAAGATCGAAGCTGCGCTGCTGCTGGTGTTGCGCGCGCCGCTCGAAATCGCCGTAACAAAAAATTTGCAGATAGACCAGCCGCAAGCAGATCGCCAGCAGCCACAGGCACAGAAATCCAGACAAGGCATAGAGCCTGAATCTTGCGCCGTTCGAAGATACGCTCGCCATTTCAGTTCCCAGTTCTCGGTTCTCGGTTCTCGGTTCTCAGTGAAAAGCTCACGGTCGCCGACTGAGAACTGAGAACTGAGAACTGAGAACTGATTTATCTCGCCGACACGACCGCCACCGGCGTCACGCTCGCCATGACCGGCGTGGCGGCATCGGTCGCAACGTCCATGCGCTGCACCTGCCCAGGCTGCGGCGATTCGAGCCCCAGCTTGCGCGCCATCGCATCGATGCGTTCCGGATCGCGCAGCGACGCCTCTTCCAGCCGCAGCGCCCGGTTCATTTCCGTGAGATTGTCGCGCTCCGTGCGCAGCGTCTCGATCTTGTACCCGTATTCGATCGCGCGAAAATGTTGCAGCGCGTATCCCATCACCAGCAAAAACAGCAAGCACAGCGCCAGTCCGAAATACTTCATCTCGCGCTCGCGCCGCGGGTCTTCGACTTTCACCAGGCGCGAGTTGTCGATCGCCTTGCGAAAATAAATTTCCGGCGTCCCCAGCCAGCAGGACTTGCGCCGGCCATAAAGAACTGCGCTTTGCATTGCCACGGCGCTCATGATTTATGCCACTCCAATAAATTTAGAATCGTAGTCCCGGTTTTCCTGCACGTGAGCGAGCCAGGCATCGATTGCCAACGACTCGGCTGCCAAGGATTCGACCGGCAAAGCTTCGGCCGGCAAAGCTCCCTCCGCCCGCGCCTTGCGCTCCGCGCGCTCCACCGTTGCCATCAAATCTTCAATCAGCGTGCCTGTAAACGTCATTGCAAAGGTTCCAACTCTTCTTCCTCGTACCCGGCCTTGTTCTTTTTTTCTTGGCCGCTCCGGGAAAACTCCACCACAGAGTGTGTTTCCAATATCTTTAACCCGGCACGCCGTACCGTCACCGCACCGGGAGCCCGGCAGTTTCTCCGGGCAAATTCAAACTCTAACCAATCCGAACTTTCTTGCCGGCAAGATGCCGGCGCTACGCTCTTTCCGCCGCCCGCATCTTCGCGCTGCGCGACCGCGGATTGCGCGCCATCTCTTCTTCGCTGGCCGTCACTGGCTTCTTCGTCAGCAGCCGGTACCAACCTTGCCTCGCGCCATCTCGAAGCGCGTCTTTCACGATCCTGTCTTCGAGCGAATGAAAGCCGATCACAACCAGCCTTCCGCCCGGCTTCAGCACTCTGGGCGCCGCCTCCAGCAGCGCCTTCAGATCGTCCAGTTCATGGTTTACGAAGATTCGGAGAGCTTGAAAAGTTCTGGTCGCTGGATGTATCCGCTCATGCTTCATTGACCGGGCCGCGGCCGATACCACCTCGACAAGTTGCTTCGTCGTGCGTATCGGCCGCGACCGGACAATGGCTCTGGCGATTCTCCGCGACCTCCTTTCCTCACCGAATTCGTAAATCACATCGGCCAGCTCGCGCTCGCCGATGTGGTTTACCACTTGTTCGGCGGTCTCGCCCGACATCGCGTTCATCCGCATGTCCAGCGGTCCTTCCGCCTGAAAACTAAATCCCCGCGCCGCGTCCCCCAGTTGCAAGCTGCTCACTCCCAGGTCCGCCATCATGCCGTCCACCGATGCCGGAGCCACGCGCTCGCCAACTTCCGCAAACGACCCATGAATCAGTGTCACCGTCGGCCAGTCATCTGAATCCGGTTGTTGACCGTCCGCCGCGAGTCGTCCGCTACCGTCTTCACTGAGAACTGAGAACTGAGAACTGAGAACTGCCCTCGCTCTCTCCAGCGCCGCCGCGTCCTTATCGAAGCCAATCAAATGTCCCTGTGCGCCGAGGCGTTTTGCGATTTCGTAACTGTGTCCGCCTAGGCCCACCGTGGCATCCAAATAGGTTCCGCCGCGCTTTACCGCCAGAAAATCGATCGCTTCTTGTAAAAGAACTGGAACATGGCCAACCGCAACATCCGTTCCATGCCCACCCCGCTCGGGAGTGTTGTTTGAATCCAAATCTGAATCCGCGCGCACTAGATGCCCAATTCGTCCAGCGTCTTGGTGTCTTCATCCGTGAAAGCCTGCTCGTCCATTTCTTTGCGGAGCGCTTCCAGGTTCCTCACTTCCAGGTAGGTCAGATTGCCGAGCACTGCCACTTCCCCGCGTATCTGCGCCGACTCGCGCAAGATCTGCGGCACCAGCAGACGCCCCTGCCCGTCCATCTCCACCACCTGCCCGTAATAATTCACGCGATTCAAAAACTTTTTCTTCGTCGGATTGAAAGTCGAAAGCGCCGCCAGTTTCTGTTCGATCCGCTCCCATTCCTCGAAGGGATACACTTGTGCAACATTCCCATCCAGACTTGTGATGTAAAATTTCTGCGCGTATTTCTCGTCGATCACCCGCTTGAATTCCGCCGGGACTTTTAACCGTCCCTTTTCGTCGACGCGCGTTGGATGATTGCCGCGAAACATTTGCCCTGCTCTTTTCTGGGCTCCGCTTACTTTTGGCTGCTACCACAGCCAACAGCACGAGGGAGGTGGAAGCAGTCACTAGCAATGTGGATTCGGGTTGGTTGGGCTCGTTTTTTTCGGTGTCAGTCTCGGAAACCACTGGCCCCTCGAAACTTAACGCTTTTACCCACAACCTCTGTTACTTATTCCACTTTCAACCACTTTCACCCACATCCTACGCCTAAATCGTTTGTTGTCAACAAAAAAGTTTCATCTTGAGACGCCGACCCCAGACTCAAGGTGCAAAGCCCTAGATCTTGCGGTTTACCACATTGATGACCACTAAGGATTGTGTTTAATACAATGATTCCCACTCTCCCGTATTGTGTCTTTTTCCACAGCCAGTTGCCGGTAGTGTCTTAATTTTGTTATTCCACCCGCATTTGGATCAACAAGGGCAGGACCACATGTGGGCCTTGGAAGTACCTTTCCATTCTGCCCTTACGGGTTCAAGGTTTCTTCCGTGACTCCGTGCCTCCGTGAAAAACGCAAGCAAGGACACTACCTGAAAACTTTTGCAGTTCCATCTCCTTGACCCGCTGGAGTACACTGGTGCGGAATTTTAAGTCAAACGCAAACAGGAGGCCTAATGAAGCTGAATACGACTCGGGTGTGGTTGGGCGGCATTGCCGGCGGAGTGGTGTGGAATGCCTGGAGCTTCTTTATCGGGATGCGGCAGGCCCCGTTCTACGCGGCCATGCAGAAGCAAGGATTGTTCCTCAAAGAATCGCGCTATCCTTTTTTTGTCGGACAGTGGATTCTGCTGCTGTTCGTAATGTCGATTCTTCTGGCGTATCTCTATGCGTGGAGCCGCGCCACCGCTGGCGCCGGCCTCAAGACCGCGCTCAAAATCGGAATGATTGTCGGCTTCTGCGTGGGTGTGCCCGCCAACTTTGCCCAAGCCGCCTGGTCCCCGATTCCACGCATGTTGCCGCTTGGCTGGATGCTCGACGCCTGGATCGGCGCCATTCTCGCCACCGTGGTCGCGGGCTTCTTCTACAAGGAGTAAAGCTGGCGCGAACGCCCGAATGGATTCGCATCAGGGCATGCCTTCAGGTATGCCAAAAGTAGTCGCCCGGGCAGACACGAATCACGCTATACTTCGACTGATGCTTGGTCTTACGTCGAATCCAAATGGCTGGTACGGAATCGTTGTCGCCCTAGGTGGAATCACCTGGCAAGCTATCAACGCGTTCCTCGACCGACGGCGCAAGGTTGTCATCCGTCAAAACGGAGATAGCATCACCAATTGCGCTTGGGACCTCACGGACGGTCGCGTGGTCTATTTCGTCAGAGTTTCCATCACTAACGACTCGCCTCGAAGACCGGCTGTCATCAGAGGATATGAACTCCAGCCGCCATGGAAGGACGATGAACTTGATCTTTGGCCGGACCCGGATGATGGCATCCCTAGTGAGACCGAGTATGTGATAAAACCTCCGTTCTTGAGATATCCGCGGCACATGGTCCTCAATCATCGAGTCGATAATCAAGGTAAGCTCGGCGTGGGGGACAACATCAGCGGCATGTTGATCTTCAGGGGTGCCGAGCCGATTCCGGTCGATCTGGAGAGCGGTGCGCACGTCACCGCTACTCTGAAGGTGTACCTTCAGGACGGAAAGTCATTCTCCACACCCTGTTATCTGAGGATCGACGCTGTGGACTCCCGACGATGTGCCTTGCCTTCTGGGACCGATCTACTCGTGATAGGTCAGTAGCGCACCCCCCGTCGCAAATCTTGTCAAGCCGGGTGCCCCACACATTCGCGTTCTTGGCGAATGTGTGGGATCGTCTCCATCCTACTTCGCCGCTTCCACCGACACCGCCGTCCCATACGCCAGCACTTCCGTGACGCCCTGCATCACCTCGGTCGCGTCGTAGCGCGCACCGACAACGGCGTTCGCTCCGAGTTCCGCGGCATGTTGCAACATGATGTCGAACGCTTCGGCGCGCGTCTTCTCGCACAAATTGGTCAGCAAAGTAATATTGCCGCCCACCAGCGTTTGCAGCCCGGCTCCAATCGTCCCAAAGATCGACCGCGAACGCACCGTGATTCCGCGCACCACGCCCAGCGTGCGCACTACCCGAAAGCCATCGAGTTCAAATTGTGTGGTCACCATGTTGTGCGCGACCATCCGCCCTGCATTTACCGCATAATTGCCCATCGCTCCTCCTTTTATTTTGTCATCAGCATACCGACGATGAGACCGATTCGGCCCGATCTACTCAATTTCTCACCCAATTGCTCGGTAGCTGACATGCTGAATCCAAGACACGTCGCTAAGTCTGCGGAAGCTGAATTTTTATTTATATAGTCTTCGATATACGCCATAGGAACGCCCAATCTATTGGCGACACTGGCATACGCTTTTCCGTCGAACAAGCTGTCCAGGTCAGATGGGGTTATGCCTGCTTGTTTTGCAACGCTAAAGTCAATCATCGGAGATCCTCGTATGCCAGTATAGACTCTCCGATTTCTCTGAGAACTGGGAACCGGGAACTGAGAACTGAAACTTCACTCCATCACCCATGCCCGCATCCGCCGCAACAGCGACGCCGGCGCTTCCGCTTCCAGCACCACCGACCCGTCCTGATACTGACGCGAATAGATGCGGGCGCGGGCCTCCAACTGGGCCAGCATCTTGCCCTCGGTTTGCGGAATGCGCAGACGAACGCGGCTGGGCCGGTCTTCTTCCAGCAGCGCATCGACCCGATCGAGCAGCGTGCCCAATCCGATTCCCTTCGCGGCCGAGACATGGATGGTCTGCGTTCTGTCCTGTAAATCGCTGTCGCGCAGCGACTCGCGCTGCTTGGGCAAGAGCAGATCGATCTTATTCATCACTCGCAGCCGCGGCTTTTTGTCGGCTTCGAGTTCCTTGAGCACGCTTTCCACTTGCGCGTCCTGCCCGGCGGAAACCGGGCTGCTGGCGTCCGAAACCTGCACGATCAACGTAGCGCGCTGCACTTCTTCGAGCGTGGCGCGAAACGCCGTAACCAGCGTATGCGGAAGATGCCGGATGAAACCCACCGTATCGGAAAACAGTACCTTACGCTTCGAGGGCAAATCGGCGGCCCGGATCGTCGGATCGAGCGTGGCAAACATGCGCGACGACGCCACCACGTTCGACTTGGTCAGGGCGTTGAACAGCGTGGACTTTCCCGCGTTTGTATAGCCCACCAGCGCCACCGTCGCCACCGGGACCGATTCCCGCCGCTGCCGCTGCTGCGCCCGTATGCGCCGCACGTTTTCAATCTGCCGCTTGACGTGCCGCACCCGCCGGTAAATCTTCCGCCGGTCGGTTTCCAACTGAGTTTCGCCGGGGCCGCGCGTGCCGATGCCGCCGCCGAGCTGCGACATTTCCACGCCGCGCCCCGCTAGCCGCGGCAGCATATATTCGAGCTGCGCCAACTCCACCTGCAACTGGCCTTCGCGCGTGCGGGCGTGGCGCGCGAAAATATCCAGAATGAGCTGCGTGCGATCGATCACGCGCGTCTGGACCACGCGCTCAATGTTGCGCTGTTGCGATGGCGAAAGATCGTGGTCGAACAGAATCACGTCCGCCGAAACCGACGCCGCCGCCCCCGCGATTTCCTCCAGCTTGCCCTTGCCAATCAGCGTGGCCGGCTCCGGACGGTCGCGCCGCTGGGTGAATTCGCCCGCGATTTCCGCGCCCGCGCTCCCGGCCAGCGACCGCAGTTCAGCGAGCGAGTCTTCGACGGTGAAGTCGGGTCTGAAATCCGGAGAATCCGCCGTCAAGCACGAAGTTGAAGTTGAATCTGAGGCTGAAGTCGGCAACGACAACAACGACGACGCGGCCACGCTCGCAGCATGATCGCGGGCCGCCTGCGCGCCCGGTGTGATGGCGGCGGAACTTGCCTGCCCCGAATGCCCCGCGCGGCCCCCGGCTCGCCCTTGGGCGCGAAACTCCACCCCCACCAGGAAAGCGCGCTCCCGCCGCTCGGCTGGATTCATCACCGCCTTGGGCCCGCTCCGCGAACTCTTTCCCGGACCTTTGTCCGAACTATCGCGCGCGCGCAGTCTGGAGTCGTTTCGCCGCAAGCCAACTCACTTCATCCTTCGGCGCCGGAAGCGGGAATCGGGACCGCCTCCTCCTCATGCGATGCCGCCTTCGCATCCGTGTGGACGTGGGCCCCGCGCGCGATCACCACCGTCGATATCGCGTGCTTGAAGATGAGCTGCTCCTGATTGCTGGTTTCGAGCACCACCGAATATTTGTCGAACGACCGGATGCGGCCCGTCAGCTTCACCCCGCTGACCAGATAGATGGTGATATTGTGATGTTCCTTGCGTGCTGTGTTGAGGAAGGAATCCTGGATGTTCTGTTGTGCCGGCTTGGGTTCCATTTGCCGATCTCCTTTGTTCTTTCTGGTCCGAGGCTGCGCCGCAAGCTTAGGGAAGGTCAATCGGCGGCAGCTCTCTTGCTGTAGGTTCCTACAATACGGCCTTGCCGCCCGCTTTTCAACTTCCCCCGCAATAAAAGTTTTCCAGCCGTCCCCGCGCCCGCATGGAGATGTGTGCCAGCGGTCTCACCAGTAAAAAAAGGAGGCTCTTTTCGAGCCTCCTGAGTTGCAAAACTGTTCCCTCCGCGTCAGAAGCTAAGCTTCAGCGCTAGCTGCATAGTGCGCGGACTGCTGGAAAAGTTGGCCCTTTTTGAATTGAATCCAGGCGAATCCGGGATGAAATAGTTCCGTACTGCTCCCGTATCGCCGACGGACCCAATATCGTTAAGATATCCCGTCGTGAACTCCGGGTGGTTGAGCATGTTAAACGCTTGGGCCAGGAAGTCAAATTGGAAGCGTTCACCGAACTTCAGGTGCTTGGCCACAGTCATGTCGAAGTTGTTGATTGGCGCGGTCTGCAAGTTACTGCGGGATGTTGTCGCCAGCGTCCCGTATCCCGCCACAACAAATTGGGCATTGGGATTTGCCGCGACCCATCCCACCGTGCATGGGTTGTAGGGGCAGTTGGGATTGGCGAAGGTTAGAAGTGGGTTAACACCGGTGCCCGTGCCTTTTACCCCGGCTGGGTTCATGAAGGCCCGATCGCCCGCGGCGTCTCCGTTCAGGTTTGAGTCGATCGCGCTCTGGACCGTTCCCCATTGGCCCGATTCCCAGGTGTACACCGGCGCGAACTCCCAATTGCCGATCGCGTTGCGCTTGGCCCAGTTGTTATCGTGGGCAAACCACTGTGAATCGTAAAGCACTTGCAATGTGATGCGATGGGCATGATCGAGGATTGAGTTGCTCCGCTCCGCAGCATAGTCTTGAAAATCTTGCGAGCGGCGTGGGGTGATGTCGGTGGAGTGAAAGTCCGCCGTACTGTTGTCGATGGTATGGCTCCAGGTCCATGCTGCCATGAACTGCAAGCCGTTCGAGAACTGCCGCTGCAACTGCGTTTGCAACCCGTTATAGTTTGAGAATCCCCAAGGTTGGTAGGAAGTGATGTCGCTATAAAAACCAGCGTTGGCGTAGGCCGGGATGAAGTAGTTGCCCAGATCGTAATACTGGTAGGCCAGCGTTCCTGGCGCATCCCCGATCCCATCACTCTGTAACGCGCATATCGTGGGCGGACACGTTACGGGATTGACTTGCCAAAACACGTTCATGGTATCCGGATTCGCAGGGGTGGCGCCGCCAACGTATTCAGGCACGCTGTTGCCCTTCGTCGCGATCGCCTGGGCGTTCAGCCTGGTCTGTAAATCCAGATGTACTCCGCGCGATCCCACGTAGCGGACTTCCGCCGTGTATTTCGAGGCAAACACATGCTGCACACCCAAGGTCCATGACTCCGCGTATGGATACTTCGTGTTATTGGGAAGATAACTCGAAGTGGTGGCAATCGCTTGGTCCCGCGTTAGCACTGAAATCCCGCTGCTAACTTCCGGTGGAATTCCACCATTGGTCAGGAAGGGGGTTCTGCAGTTGGTTGGGCAGTCGATTGTGTTGCCAATCTGCGGCGGCCGGGCCAAGGTGCCAATATTGTCATAGAGCACGTCGTAGCCTATGCCAAATCCGCCTCGTATCGAGGTATTGCCGCTGTTGCCCGGTGAATAGGCAAAACCAATGCGCGGCATAAAGTCCTTATTGGGTGTTGTCGGCGAGCCGAAGGTAATCAGGCCGGGAGTATTGGCAACGCTGTCCAAAGCTTGCTGACGCCATCCGAACGGGGTAGTCAGATACTCGTAACGCACTCCCAGGTTTAGCGTCAGATTTCGGGTCGCCTTCCAGACGTCGTTTACATACCAGCCGAACATCTTGTCGTTGCCCTCGTAGGCCGCCGATCCAAAGCTGCGTTCCGCTATCCCGGTCGGAAGGGTATCGTGAACGAAGTGGTCCAAGGTATCCCATTCGTAGTCGCCGCGGGCGCGCTGAATGAACAACTGCGGGTCGATTTGCTTGCGTATATCGACGCCAAACTTCAGCGTGTGATTGCGCAGCGTCCAGGACAAATTGTCGGTGAGTTGATACGTGTTTTGGCTTGCGTACTGTGGAGCATTGGGATCGGGACCCACATCGAGCTGGTTCAATTCATCAATCGTGAGGTTGGGAAACGCGTCCAGGTTCGCGAACTTAAAGTGGGGGACCGTGTAGTCGTCTCCGGTGCGGTTGAAGCCTATGCGTAACTCGTTGCCCAGGGTAGGTGAGAAAGTATGGTACTCGGCCACCGTCGCCAGGTGGTACGGTACAGTCAAGGGGGTAAAGAAGATCGGCAATTCGGCGCCAGTGTCGATGGTCACGACTTTGTTGTAAATATAGCGGCCACGTATCTGGTCTTTATCGCTCAGATTGTAGTCCATCGAGGTGACCAAGGCCCGGGTGTTGCTGTAGGACGGAGAAACGATGGGTATCACTCCGACCGGAATCTGATACGGGGTCGGAGTTGCGGTTGTGTTATCGTTGACCGTCACCACCCCGCCTGCCGGACAGGTGCCGCTGGTAATCTGGGATGGCGAACACACTGCGGGAGCCGTGGCATAGGTTGCAAAGGCCGTGGCAATTGCGGGATACACTCCATTCGCGCCTGTCGGCAGACCCTCTATGGTAGTCCAGCCGCCGGCTGTCGGAGCGATTGCAGCCGTCGTAGGCACGGCCGCCTCGCCGACCGGGTTGTACTCAAAGTTAACAAAATAGAACAGCTTGTTCTTGATAATCGGGCCACCCACCTCTCCGCCGAAACGATTGTTATCGTAACGCGGAACTGTGGTAATGTCCTGGTTCTTCAAGGTTTGATCCAAGGCATCGAGATTGCGGTTTCGGAAATACTCGTACACTCTGCCGTGGATGGTATTGGTGCCGCTCTGCACTACCTGGTTAAACTGGCCCCCAGCGGAGTGACCGAACTCGGGAGCGAATTGGTTCTGGATTACGGTGAAGTTGGAGACGGCATCGTTCGGGACATAGACCAACGGACCGGTTACACTCTTATCGTTGTTGTCCGTGCCTTCGATGGTGAAATTGTTCTCGCGCGGACGCTGTCCACCCACCGAGGGTCCGGCGCCTGCACCCACGCCGCCGGAACTGCCCACACCAGCCTGCAAGAGCGATAGATTCAACACACCCGAACCGACCGTAGCGCTGGGCAAATCCTGCAACTCCGTTTGCTCGTATGTGGTTTGTAGCTGGCTGGTGCTGGTATCGATTGTGGGCGGCGTGCCGGAGACTTCAATCGTCTCGCTGACCGCACCCGGCGTCAAGCTCAGGTTTCGCGTACCCGTTTTATTCAGTTCCACGTCAACCTGCTCGGTAATGGCCTTGAACCCTGTCATCCTCGCCGTTATCTTATAGGTTCCGATCGGCAGGTGGTCAAAACGGTATTCGCCCATACTGTTCGTCTTCGCAGTCACCGTCACATTGGTGGTAATGTGGGTGGCAGACACTTCAGCGCCCACCACAACTGCGCCTTGCTGGTCAACCACCGTGCCCACGACGTTGCCGTCGATAGCTTGGCCATAAGCCAGGCCGGCGCTCAACACCAACAAGCCGAAGAGTGAGAGTATGAATGTCAAGAGTCTGAAATTTTGTCCGCTTCGTTTCATAGTCTGTTTTCTCCTGAACGACGCTCTTTTTGAGGATAAACTCTGATCAACACAACCCAAGACCGCCCTCTGCGAATTCGGCACATTACTAAACACACGAATCCATAGAAGTATTTCTTATGATTGCAAGTGACGCTCCACAACGAAATATTTGTTTAGACGTTTAGATTCAATAATGTACGAAGGCCGCTCGGCACCGTAATTTCAAAATCTGTAGAAACTGATTCGAGAGTCTATGATAAATGGTATATGACGAGATCGAGGTCGCCTCGGTCCCGTCTCGGGGCGGTGGTCAAATCCAAAGAAATACAGGCTCCATTCCCAAATCGACGTCTATCGAACGTGTGGGCTTTGAGCGGTCGGGGCGAGAGCGATCAAGGCCGCTTTATGGAGGCCTACCAGTTATCAAATTGTCAATTAAGGAGTGGGGCAAGCCTCCGAGAATTCTGTGTCCGCCGTTGCTCCCCTCCCCCGTGGTTGCTTCGGGATTGAATCGCCGCAAAGTGTAGCCGCTGGGACGCACCACCCCAAAACGGACTACCCCTGCTAAAATCTCGTTCAGTGAAACCCAGTTCAGCGCCACCACCCACAGCCACGCCCGAGTCTATCCCGCTGCTCGACCTGCGCCGCCAGTACGCTGGCATCCGCGAAGAGGCGCTGGCCGCCATCGAGCGCGTGTGCGACTCCCAAAGCTTCATTCTTGGGCCGGAGGTTGAGGCGCTGGAGCGCGAGATTGCCGCGCTGACCGGAGCGGCCGCGGCCGTCGGTTGCGCTTCGGGAACGGAGGCGCTCTGGCTGGCGCTCGTCGCCGCCGGCGTGAAGCCCGGCGACGCGGTCATTACCACGGCCTTCAGCTTCTTTGCCTCGGCCAGCGCCATCGTGCGGGCGGGCGCGACGCCGGTCTTCGTCGACGTCGATGCGGGCACGCTGAATCTCGATGCGGCTTTGGTCGATCGCCAGCTCCGTGCAAAGCGGCCCGAAAATATCCGCGCCATTCTTCCCGTGCATCTTTACGGGCAGTGCGCCGACATGGACGCGCTCGATCGCGTGGTTAAAAAATATGTCAAGGAATCCGCACAGGAATCTGGAGTCGCAATCGTCGAGGACGCCGCCCAGGCGATTGGCGCCGAGTGGAGCGGGCGCGGCGCTGGCTCGCTCGGCGTCGCCGCCGCCTTCAGTTTCTATCCCACCAAGAACCTCAGCGCCTACGGAGACGCGGGCATCGTCGCCACCATCCATCCCGAAATGGCCGAGCACATGCGGCGGCTCCGCAACCACGGCAGCCCGCGCCGCTACTATCACGACGAATTCGGCTGGAACGGACGCATGGACGCCATTCAGGCAGCGGTGCTGCGTGTGAAGCTCCGGCACCTCGCGGATTGGAACCGGCGCCGCCAACAGCACGCCGCGACCTATGACCGGCTGTTGGCCGAGTCCGGATTAAATCCCAGCCCGATTCCGGACCAAGGCGTAGCACCGGTGCGATTGCTGGCGCGAAGTCCGCTGGCCAAGCATGTGTTTCATCAATATGTGATTCGCGCCCAGCGGCGCGACGAACTGCGCAAGTTTCTCGCCGAGCAAAAAATCGGATCGGAAATTTACTATCCGCTGCCGCTGCACTTGCAGCCGGTCTTTTCCTATCTCGGGTTGAAGGCGGGAGACCTGCCAGTCTCGGAACAGGCGGCGCGAGAAGTGCTGGCCTTGCCGATGTTCCCAGAGCTGACCGAGGCCGAGATCCGGCGCGTGGTCGAGCACATCGCCGATTTCTATTCGTGAATGGCGTTTTACCGCCGAGACGCCGAGGCCGCGGAGAAAACCTTACAGAAGATTGTGGCCATGGTCCTTCGCGCAGGTGAAGGGGAAGAACCTGCTTTATCTCCGCGACCTCGGCGTCTCGGCGGTGACGAGTTTATCGCTTCCGCCGCACCGCTCGCTTCGGCGCCGTCCGCACCGGCTCTTCTCCCGGCGCGTACACGCGGCGCACCATCGGCGTGTTGAGCTTGTATTTGCGCTCGCTGACGTTGCCGTTGTCGTCCTTCACGCGAACGACGAACGTGGGCAACAGGCCTTCTTTGTCGAAGTTTTCCTGCGCAACCGTCACCGGCAGCACGCCTGCCATGCGCTCGCGATACGCCGTCTCATAGCGATGGCGCTTCACGTTCCAGGTGAACACGCGAATCTGATTGAAGTCGAACGGCAGGCCATCCTTCGGTTCGGTGAGCACGGTCAAGTACTGCGCGACTTTCTTGTCCTCATCCTGGACCTCATTCAGCACAAAAAACGCGACAATGCGCTGGCCTTCCGCGTATTGCGCCACCTCGAGCGGAACGTCGAGATCGATCATGCGCCCCAGCACCCAGCCGACGCGGCTGTGCGAGTCGCGCACCAGCCACCAATCCTCTTTTATCGGAACAGGGACCACCGGCACGGGCTGTTTCTTCTCGTTGTTCTGCGGGTTATTCTGCGAGTTGCCCTGTGCATTGCCGCTCGGCGCACCGGAGTGCGCCGCCACAAAAGCGCCCGCCTTCTCGGCCGTGCCCCGCTGCAACAGCGACAGCTTCTCGCCGGAGGAAATCTGGTAGAGATGCTCGGTGTCGCGCCCCGGCTCGACGTGCAGGTTCGTGTCGTTGCGCGTCGCGCCCTGCGCCTGCACGGGATCCTTCTGGTGGTCCGCGGTGAGCTTCTGGATCCGATCGAAGATTTGCTGGCTGACCAGAAAACGCTGCTCCATCCATCCCGTCGCGCCGGTTGCGGTGCGCACCTTGACGAAGTGGCGGTCGTGGTCGAGCACTTCCACGCGCTCGCCATTCTTCACCACTCCGGCTTTTTCGTACACCGCCGCCACGCGGTCGCGCAGGTTGGCCTGCACGCCGGAAACGTAAGCGATATCCAGCACGCGCCCGCCGCCGCGATGGCACGCCAATGAAAATAGGAGAAAGAGAATCGGAGGGAACGACGAAATTCGCTGTAGGATGCGTTTCACGGGCTCGCTATCCAATATAACGCCAGTTCGCATTCGCTGGCACGGCTGTGAGATTTCGGAGAAACTCCGGTTCTGTACTTGCTTTGAAGGGGCGCGGCTTCAGCCGCGCCGTAATGCCGCAAAATGATTGGCGGCTTTAGCCGCCGCGGATTGCAGCCTCTTTTCAGTCGCCGAAACCGATCCCGATCGCCCGCGCCGCGCTCACCAGCTCGCCCTTCGGATCGACCACTTTCAGTTTTCCCACCGCATCCGCAATGCTCACCGTGCGAATCGATTCCTGTTGCAGACACACCATCTTGCCAAAGCCGCCCGCCGCAATCAGGTCCACCGCCGCCACGCCAAAGCGCGTGCCCAGAATGCGGTCGTAGGGCGAGGGCGACCCGCCCCGCTGAATATGGCCGAGCACGCTCACCCGCACCTCCTTGCGCGCCATCAGCGCAATCGCATCGCCGATGGTGTTGCTGACCGCGGCGGTCCGTGACAATTGCTTCATCTCCGCCGGCAGCTTGACGCCCTCGGCCACCACCATCACGGTGAAGCGCTTGCCATGCAGTTTCCGCTGCTCCAGGCACTTGCAAATCATCTCCAGGCTGAATGGGATTTCCGGGATCAGGATGATGTGCGCGCCGCCGGCAATGCCCGCCTCCAGCGCGATCCAGCCCGCGTCGCGCCCCATGACCTCGACGATCATCACCCGGTGGTGCGACTGGCCGGTGGTGTGGATCTTATCGACCGCGTCGGTTGCCGTGTGCAGCGCCGTGTCGAAGCCGAACGTCACTTCCGTCGCCGACAGATCGTTGTCGATCGTCTTGGGCACGCCGACAATGTTCATGCCTTTCAGGAACAGGTCCTGCGCGATCTTCATCGAGCCGTCGCCGCCAATCGAAATCACGGCATCGATGCCCAGCTTCGCCGCGTTCGCGATCACGTCGCCGGAAATGTCGCGCACCACTTCCTGCCCGTTCTCCATCGTCTCGTAGTGAAACGGATTGCCGCGGTTGGTCGTGCCCAGGATGGTCCCGCCGCGCGGCAGAATTCCGCTGACGTCTTTCAGCGTAAGTTCGCGCGAGCGCTCCGGCCAGATGATCCCGTCAAAGCCATCGGGGATGCCGATGACCTTCCACTTGTACTTGAGGATGGCGGACTTCACCGCCGCGCGAATCACGGCGTTCAATCCCGGAGCGTCCCCGCCCCCGGTGCAGATTCCTATGCAGTTTATGTTTGCCATGGCAACTCTTGATGATAACGCGCCCGCATGGCGAGGGCACTACCCGAAAGTATGTATGCACATTCCGAGGGTGCTTGAGGGTGATCGAGGGTGCCCCACCCAAGCTCCGCTTGGGTGGGGATTTTGGGACGGAAGAAATTCCAGAAATCCGCCCAATTGCGCTTCTTCAACTCCGTTTATTTTTTGCAACCCTACGAACCTTGGGAGTGCACCATCCCACCCCCGATCCTGAGAACTAATCTATGTTCAGCGTCGCCGTGGCTGTAAGGGTTGAACCTGGATAGGTCGCGGTTATTGTATATGCGCCCATTGAGGCGCTGGAGGCTATGCATTCCTGCTCAGGAGGACTGTAGCTGCTGTCGTAGGAGCAGGAGACTGTCGTCGCCGACCCCCCCTGATAGGTCACCGTAAGGATCGCCCCGCTGCTTATGTTATCGCTCGGATTCGTTAAGCTCGGATCGTTGTTCGCGTAGACCAGGAAATATGCGTCGCCGCTGCCGCTGGTAAGGCTGGCGGATGTGGGGGATATGCCAATTGCAGAGATAGTAATGTACACGGTGGCGGTAGCTGTGTTGGTGACGCTTTCCGAGCTCGCAGTTATTGTCGCTGTGCCGGTGGCGACCCCCTGCACGGTGGCGCTGCCACACGCTTGTGTCGCACAAGTGCCGGTGATGGCCGCGACTGTAGAGTCACTAGTCGACCAGGACACGCCGGTGGTCAAGTAGCTCCCCGTGCCGTCATTATTAACGCCGTAAGCTTGCAGCGTGGCCTTATCGCCCACTTGGATGGAGGGAGCAGTCGGACTAATCGTGAGCGAAGTCAAGGTCGGGTTGACGAAAAACCCCTTGCAACTAATCCCGGCGGCCAATGCAATGAGTGCGGCAAAAGCAAGCGTCAACAGCAGTTTGCGTCCAGTCAACATAGCGAATCGCCTCGTATAACGTGATTTTAGCAGAACGTCCGATGGCCGCCCAAGGCCACGATAGTACATGGCCTGGGTCGTCCGCTCGCCCGCGTCGCTCGCCACAGATCGAAGATCGAAGAGCGAAGACCGAAGCTCAAAGATCGAAGAGCGAGGCTCGGAGCATCCTCGAATATAAGGAACGCGGCGCGCGACGGAACTTGCACGGTGTTTTCTGGCCCGCGTTTCGCGGGTCCATGGCAGCGATATACGGCGTCAGAGGTGGTTGCGGTGCTAGAGAAAGGCTTGAACCACGGAGGACACAGAGGAACACAGGGGAACCCTCCATCGGTAAAAGGTCTCCCTGAAACCTATAACCTGAGACCTGCTTCCCTACTTCTGCCGCTTTTTGCCGGCGTTGGCGATGCGCTGGTCGATGAGCTTTCTGGCGGCGAAGCCCTCGCTGGTCGCGTGCCAATGCGCGATCTTGGGTTCGCCCAGCTTCCAACAGAGCAGGAGCGTCTCGCCTTCGACCTTGCAGGGGAAGTCGAGCAATCCGATGTCGAGATCTTTCACCTGTACGCCGGCGGCGTCGATTTCGGCGAGGGCGTCTTTGATGCGGCGCATGGCCTTCTCGCGCTCGGCCTTGCGCCGCGCCAGATGCACGACATTGAGCATCGTGCCGCCGTTGAGAAAAACACGGTGCGCCGTCTCTTGCAGCTCGGCGTCCACGTCTTCAATCAGCTTCTTGCCGTGGATCGCCTGGCGGAGCAGCGACTCCAAAATGGGCAACAGCGTATGCGCTTCATCGAGGGTAAAGGTGCGGTCGGACATGTGTCTCTATTCTACTGGATGCGGCGGCGGAGCGGGATGGCCGGGTTTATAACTCCGGTCCCGCGATTACGTCTTGGCATATTTCAGCCACTTCAGAATTTCCGGCAGGTTGGGGCGTTTGCCATAGATGAGGATGCCGACGCGGTAAATGCGCGCGCAAAGAACCAGGATTCCGGCAATGGTCGCAATCAATAGGAACAACGATAGAGCGATCTGCCACAGGGGCGGCGATTGGATGACGATGCGCGCATACATCAAGACCGGCGCGAGGAACGGCACCATCGACAACCAGACGACCGACGGAGAGTCGGGCGTTTGCACGACCGCGCTGAGCATCATCATCGAGATAACTAGCGGAATCACAATTACAAAATTGAGTTGCTGGCCTTCTTGCTCGGTGGTGACGATGGCGCCAATCGCCGCATAAATCGTGCTGTATAACATATATCCCAGAAAGAAAAAGACGCCAAAAGCCGCGAGCACTGCGGGGGAAACCTGGAGTTGGCTGAGGTCGGGTTGCATGGCCAGGGAGGGCAAAGCGAACGCACCCGCCATCACCACCCAGACCACGATCTGGGTCAGGCCCACCGCGCCCACGCCAAGAACTTTGCCGATCATAAGCTCGGTTGAAGTCGCGGAAGAAAGCAGCACCTCCAGAATGCGCGAATTTTTTTCTTCGAGCACCGAGCGCATAACGGAAACGCCGTACAAAAGCACAGTCATGTAGAGCAGCATGACCATGACCACAACCTCCAAAAACTTCGTTCCGCCGCTGCCCTTGGTTTCCCGGCCCTGTTCAATGCGGATGGCCTCGACTTTGATGGGCTGGAGTAAGAGGTCCGCTTGGTCGCCGGTTACTCCATTTTTGGCAAGCCGCGTGTACTGAATAATGCGGCTCAATTCATCGGTCAGACGCCGTTTTTCTCCAAAGCCGCCCATGCTGCGGCTGACCCAAGTAACTTTGCCGGCGGCAATCGCATCGTCGGTCAGCCAAAGATAGCCGTCGATGGCCTGCGAGACGATTTTGTCGTGTAAGACGGAGCGTTCCGCTTCGGTGGGGTTCGCATCCACGTCAATGATGTACGGCTTCTCGGGCGGTTGTTTGGCGGCGTTTGTTTTGGAGTTACTATCTTCTTCGTTGTCGTCACTGGCTGCGCTCGGGGTCAATAACCGCTGGCGGACCATCTCGCCGAAATGCGGAGTTGAAGTTACAACCACGATATGCTGTACCTTGTCGCCCATGGTGGCAAGCTTTGCGGGCAGCATCATAAACGCCACCATCAGGGCGGGCGCCAATAAGGTAAGCACGACGAAAGAACGCGTGCGCACGCGCTCCAGATATTCGCGTTGGATAATCAGCCAAGTGTTACGCATTGGGTTTGCTCACGGCCTCGATAAAGATTTCTTCCAGCGAAGGTTGCATTACTTCAAAGCGGTCGAGCCTGGCTTTAGAGCACGCCAGTTGCAGAAGTTCCTGCGTATCGGCGCCGGGCGCAAGCCGCACCTCCACATAGTTGCCGTAATCGTTGGAAGATTGGACGAGCTTCGGCTCGCGCAAAAAACTTGCATCGCCGTCGTATTTGATCTGCACGCTGCAATGGCCGTAGTTAGACTTGATCTGGCCTAAGTCGCCTTCGAGAACGGCGCGCCCATGATTGATCAGGCAGATCGAGTTACACAAACGTTCCGCCTGGTCCATGCGGTGGGTCGATAAGAGGATGGTCTTGCCGTTCTTGGCCAACTCCAGCAGAGCGTCTTTCATAGCCAGGGCGTTGGCCGGGTCGAGTCCTGCGAAAGGTTCGTCCATGACGATTAGGTCCGGATCGTGTAAGACGGCGCCGATAAACTGCACTTTCTGCTGCATGCCTTTCGAGAGCTCTTCGACTTTCTTGTCGAGCCAGGCAGTTAGCTCCAAGCGCTCGCACCAACGATGAGCGCGTATTAATGCCTCGCCACTCGTCAAGCCCTTGAGTTGAGCGAGCAGCACAAGGTGGGCGAGAACCTTCATCTTCTTGTAGAGCCCGCGCTCTTCGGGGAGATAGCCGACGCGGTCCATGTGCGCGCGCCGCAGGGGTTCTCCGAAGATAGAAATTCGTCCGGAGTCGGGCACGATGACGCCAATCATCATGCGCAGCGTACTGGTCTTGCCCGCGCCGTTGGGACCGAGCAGGCCATAGATTCTGCCGGGCTTGACGCAAAGAGAAAGGTCGTCGACGGCGACAAACTCGTTGTAACTCTTGCGGACACTGGCGAGTTGCACAGTGTCTACGGCGGCTGAGTTGCGTTCAGACGCGGGCGGCGGCATAACTGGCGATGGGGACGAGTTCATAATTGGGTAAGAAGCAAAATCATAGCACGCGGCGGCAGCGGTCCGGAGTAGAGACTGGTGAGAGTTTGTCTTCGCATCATCAAGCTTGCTTGGCGCTGGCGGACCGGCGCAACCAGAAATACGCGGCCAACAGAAACGCCAAGCCGGCCACGCTATCGAGCGCGACATCCCAGACCGAGCCGTTGCGCGTCGGAATATAGCTCTGGTGCCATTCATCCATGGTGGCGACGAAAACGGTCCCCAGCCACGAGAGCAGCGCGGTGCGCCCGAGCTTGCCGTGCTCACGATCGAGCGTTGCCCGCCAGCCGCGCAGCAGCAGCAGGCCCAACATGCCGTAGCCGACGATGTGTCCGGTCTTGCGCAGATAGTGATGAAAAATCAGGAAGTCGTAGAGATTGATTCGTCCGAACAGGCGCGTCAGCAGCGCGTACAGCAGGCCGCCGGTATTCTGCGACGAGAAAGAATCGGTGGACTCGAAGGCAATCAGACCGATCCACACGGCGGCTGGCCACCAGGCGCGCAGAAGATTGGGGCGGGGCGCGGTCAAATCGGTCGTCAATTCGGCCTCGTCCTTCATTCGGCCGCGTAGTTCGGCGCTTCGCGCGTGATCATGACGTCGTGGACGTGGCTTTCGCGCAGGCCAGCGGCGCTGATGCGCACGAAGCGCGCCTTCTGCTGCAGGTCGGAGACGGTCTGGCATCCGCAATAACCCATGCCCGACTTGAGGCCGCCTACCATCTGATGAACGATCATGGCGACCGAACCGCGATAAGGCACGCGGCCTTCGATTCCCTCGGGCACCAGCTTGCCGAGGCGGTTCGAGTCTTCGCCCAGCACCGGCATGGCCGTCGATGCGTCTCCATCCGAGTTCTGGAAATAGCGTTCGCTCGAACCGGCAGCCATCGCCCCAAGCGAACCCATGCCGCGATAGGACTTGAAGGTGCGGCCTTGATAGAGAATCAATTCGCCTGGGCTTTCGTCGGTGCCCGCGAACATCGATCCGATCATTACCGCCGAAGCGCCCGCCGCCAGCGCCTTGACGATATCGCCGGAATATTTGATGCCGCCGTCGGCAATCACGGGAACGCCCGTTTCGCGCGTGGCCCGCGCCGCCTCGGCAATCGCGGTGATCTGCGGCACGCCTACGCCGGTGACGATGCGCGTGGTGCAAATGGAGCCGGGGCCGATGCCGACTTTCACCCCGTCCACTCCCGCGCGCACCAGATCGCTGGCGCCCTCGAAGGTCGCGACGTTGCCCGCGATCAATTCCATCTCCGGCAACTTGGCTTTGACTTTTTTGACGGCTTCGAGCACCAAGGTGGAATGGCCATGCGCGCTGTCGATGGCCAGCACGTCGACCTTTGCCTTCGCCAATTCCTGCGCGCGCTCCAGGAAATCGCCGGTCGCGCCAATGGCCGCGCTGACCCGCAGGCGTCCTTTGTCGTCTTTGGCGGCGCCGGGATATTTCAATTTTTTCTGGATGTCCTTGACCGTGATCAAGCCCTTCAGGTTGTACTTGTCGTCGACGACGAGCAGCTTCTCCACGCGATGCTCGTGCAGAATTTCTTCCGCTTGCTCCAGCGTCGTGCCCACTGGCACCGTGATCAGATTTTTCTGCGTCATCACCTTGCGGATCGGAACATCGAAGCGCGTCTCAAAGCGCAGATCGCGGTTGGTGAGAATGCCGACCAGTCTTCCGTCTTCCTGGGTGATGGGCACGCCGGAAATTTTGTACTTCTTCATGACTTCGAGCGCATCGGAAACCTTGGCGTCCGGCGACATGGTGACGGGATCGACGATCATCCCGCTCTCCGACCGCTTCACCTTGTCGACTTCATTGGCCTGCTCGGCGATGGTCAGGTTGCGATGGATGATGCCGAGGCCGCCCTGCTGCGCCATGGCAATCGCCATGTGCGATTCGGTCACCGTGTCCATGGCGGCGCTGATGATCGGAATATTCAGCCGGATGTTGCGCGAGAGCTCGGTCTGCGGGTTGGCGCTGGCGGGCACGATTTCAGAACGCGCCGGCAAAAGCAATACGTCGTCGAATGTGAGCGCTTCGGGAACGGGAAAATGGATCATAGGATTTTGAATGAAACCTCTATTGTAGGGAGGGCATGGGCATCAAGCAAATGCTGCAGCGGCGAACCAGCCCCGGGCCGCAACAATTCGGGTTCTGGCTCATTCTTTGGACACAAGCGCGTTTATCGGAACCGGTCCTCGGTGAAACTGAGCGATTCAACCAGCTAAGAGTTAAACTGGCATTGGTCGTATACTCCTAATGCCTTGTACCAAACGAATTCAAAACAAATCCAGCAACTCTCTGTGCTACAGTGCTCTCGTCATGCGAAAGTGTCTAGCGATATTAGGAGCATGGATGCTCTGCGTAGGGATGATGGCCGGCCAAAAAGCTGCCACGTTGGAACGACGGGCTGATTCCTCTACTAACAACGAGCATAATTCACCCGTTGGGCAAACCAATCAGTCCAAACCCAGCAGCAATACGCCAACGGGGTCTGCTGTTACCCAGCAATCCCGTTGGTGGTCTGACTCTAATTGGTGGTTGGTGATCGTGGCTATTGGGACCGCGTATGTAATCGGCTGGCAGTCTTGGGAAACGCGCAAGGCCGCAGAGGCAGGGAAAGAGGCGGCAGAGGCGGCTCTAGTTAGCGTGAAAGCTACGATCAACCTTGAACGGCCATGGATTGTTGTGCACGCCAAACCATATGGCTATCAACGCTTCCAATTCATTGCGGAAAATCGTGGCCGAAGTCCAGCCGATATTGTCGAAATCGCAAATGAATGGCTTGTCGTTAATAATGTCTTGGAATGGTGGGATTCTGGCGTACCGGATTACCATCTAAGGAAAGTCTCGCACCCCCATCTGTTGTTTCCTGGCGAAGGTGGATTTCAATGCGGTGCTTGCAATGTTGGCGACATTATCTCCCTCCGTTCTGATGTAGCGAGGATCACTTCCGGAGAGTCACTCTTTATTATGTATGGTAAAGTTATCTATTACAATGTCCTGAATCGAAATGATCCACCCCATGAAACCCGTTTCTGCTTTACGTGGGATTGTACTGACAAATCAGCCAATGGGGCGGTAGATGGAAGAGACAATCCGTCCGCATATTCCGGTTACGCATGATCACCGACTTGGATTGGTCCTCTGAGGTCGGCTTGGCGGAAGCTCTGCTTGGGGTTCCGGGTAGAGCAAGGGCAACCTCAAGCTAAGCTCGTGTATAACTTCGCAATTGACTTTGCCGACTACCGCTGTCACGACCGCTGCTGAGAGATGAACGCTTTACGCTGACGAAACAAGAGACGTCAAAGATGGACGTCCTGAGTGTATTTAGAATTTGTGGACGCGGAGTAACGGAGGCGCGGCTTGCCGCGTCTCCACATCGGCCGGTTCATCCGCGTCTTCGACTCACTTCTTGCTATTGGTCGGACTCTTGCCTGTTTTTGTGGCGGGCGTGGCGACGGATGGCTTGCGTTCCCCCAACACAATCCGGGCCACACGGTTGCGTTCCAGCTTCATGGGCTTGCCTTTCACATTGATGTTCACGCCCGTGCCGGTCACCGAGATGAGGTTGCCCAGCAGCACCGTTCCGTCGCGCAAAACCACGGTATCGAGCGTCAACCGATTCAACTCCAGTTCGACGCTGCCGGGCATGGCGTTCTCCGCAATTTCCACGGGAGTGCTCGCGGTGGCATAACCCTCTTTGCTGAACTCCAACACATGCTTGCCCGGAGCGATCGCGAGCATCTGCGGAGTCACGCCGGACTCTTGCGAATCGAGCTTGACGCTGGCCCCGGAAGGCACGCTGGTGACGCTCATTTTGATCTTCCGCGGCTCGTCGGAGGGCAAATGCTGCGGCTGCAATTCCATGCTGGCAAACGCGCCCATAGCATGAACGCTGACCGGAATCTTGGCCCGTTGCCCAGCCGCTAGATTGGTGACTTCGAGATATCCTTCGCCCACCCGCTTGCCGTTTTTGTCGAGCAGGTAGAGATAGAAAGAAGCGGAAGGAATCGCTTTCGCGCTGAGGTTTTCCGCCAGCGCCTCGCCCAAATAATCGCTCTGGCCGGCGGCGGAACTGACCTGGCGCAACTTACCCAAGGTAAAGCGCAACATCGTGTCGTTGCCGTTGGCCGGCCAAGTCAGAACGGTATCGGCGGCAAGCGCGCTGGCAACCACCCACAGCAAGAGCAATGGAAGAATCCAGATTGGCTTACGCATCGTACCTCTATCTTATCTCGGCAGATGTTGCGCGTAAGCTGCGTCTACAGGATCGCGCTCGCGGGCACAACTTCAGTCCGGCAACGACCTGATTTCCAATGCCCAGATTGGGGTACCGATTGGGTGACCATTCGGAGACTAACAGAATGGCGCCGTTAAGCGGGCATGACTGCTACGTTGAAATTTCGTTGCTGCTCAGCGTTGTTACTCAACAGCGATGCGACGGTCCGTCTGGAAGTCTGAACGCCTGCCCGTGCTTTGACCTTGCGCACGGGCAGGCGTTCTTAAGGCGGCACAGGCGGCTACTGCTGGTAGACGTTCGCCTTCTTGAAATCGCCGCCCTTCACGATGGAAAGAGCGGAGGGATCAAGATGCCGCTTCAGCGCTTCGTTCACTTGTTGAGGCGTGAGCGCCGCCACTTTGGCATCCAACCGCTCGGCCCACTGCATGGTGCGTCCCCAGTGCTCGAGGTCGTTCAGCACATCGATCAAACGGCCATCCTCACCGCGTTCCAGTACCCGCTCATCGAGCCAGGTTTTCTTTGCCTTCTCGAGTTCGTCGGCGGTAACACCGTCTTTCAGAATGCGGGCCACTTCCTCCTGGAAATCCGCCTCCACCTTGGGCATGTTCTGCGGCGCGGCGATGGCATCGGCATTCAAAGAACCGCCGTCGTCCTTGGTAGGAACATCGAACTCCGCCGACGCTCCATAGCTGAGACCGTCCTTGACGCGAATGCGTTGGAAGAGCCGCGAGTTCGTCGATCCGCCCAGGATCATGCCGCCCATGGTCACCGCCGCGTAGTCGGGATCCTCGTCATTCATCTTCACTGCCGAAGCCGCGAGGAACAGCGCATTCTGCTTGTCCGGCGTCTCCACCTTGCGATTGATCGCATCCACCTTCGCGTACGGGTTTGTGATCCGCGCATACGGTTTGGCGCTCTTCCAGTCGCCGAACAATTCCGCGATAGACTTCCGCACCTGCTCTGGATTGAACTGGCCGATGACTACGATTTCACCTTCGGCCGGCGCATAGAAGTCGTTATAGAACTGCCGCACATCCTCGAGCTTCACGTTCTTCAGGTCTTCGATCTGCTCGTCGAGCGTAGCCACATAGCGCACGTCGCCGCGCGGATATTGGGCTTTCATGTGCCGGTCCAGTTCAAGTCGTGCCAGCGCAGTCGGCTCCGTCTTCTGGCTCTCGGCGCTCGCCAGGCGCTGCTGCCGCACCTGTTCGAACTCCGATTCAGGGAAGGACGCATCGCGCAGCAACTCGCGCACGAAGCGCAGCGTATCGGGAAAATTCGCTTCGAGTGTGCGCGCTCTTGCCGCGCCATATCCGGCGCCTCCCCACAGATTGACGTACGCCTTCAAGCGATCGGTCTCATCCTGGATCTGCTGCCGGTTCTTGGTCTTCGTGGCCCGCATCAGCATTCCGCCGAGGATGCTCGCCTCGGTCCTCTTGCCGAAAAGCGACTTTTCATCGGCAAAGCGGAAGGCCAGGGTGAAAGTGACCTCGCCGCCGCGGGTCTTCTTGGGGAACATGACAAGCTTCATGCCATTGGGAAGCTTCGCGCGAATCAGCCGCCCCTCGATGTTCTTCGGCGTCGGATCGAAGGTTTCGCCTTCCTGAATTGCCGCTCCAGCCTTGAAGTCCTTGAAGCGCGTCGCATCATCGGGAGCGGCCGCAATCTCCGCACGATCCGGTGCCGTACTCGGAATGAACTCGCCCAAGGTGCGGTTCGAAGATTTGAAATACGCCTTGGCCACGCGCGTTACATCTTGCGGCGTGATCTTGCCGACCTCATCCCGGTGAAGGAACATTAAGCGCCAGTCGCCCTCGCCGGCATCATCGCCGAGCATGATGGCGACCATCTGCGAGTTGGTCATGGCAAGTTCAATTTCCTTGAGAATACGTGCCTTGGCTCGGTCCACCTCTTCCTGAGTGGGCGGATTGACGGCTACGCTCTCAATCGTTTGGAGCAGCGTTTGCGCGGCGTCGTCGACGGACTGCTCCGGCTTGAGCTGCGCGAAGGCCATGCCAAAGCCGGGGTCGTGCATCTCCGACGCGTACATATAGGTCGAGACGGCCTTCTTCGAGTCGACCAATGCCTTGTAAAGCCGGCCGGTCTGCGGCGCGCCGAGCACCTCGGCAAGGACTTCGAGGGCCGCCATATCGGGATGCAACGCCGAGGGCACGTGGTAGACGGCTAGGACACCCTGCATGTTTCCGACGCGGCGCAGGACCACCTCGCGTTCGCCTTCCTGCGTGGGCTCGGTCGTGTAGGGCTGCTTCAGAACGCGGTCCGGCTTCGGAATCGAGCCGAGCGTCTGTGCGATCATGGACAGGGCCTTCGCCTCGTCGAATTTCCCAGCAATGATCAACTCGGCGTCGTCAGGCTGGTAGTACTTCTTGTAAAACACCGCCAGATTCTCAACCGGCACGCGCTCGACGTCGCTACGCGCGCCGATGACCGTCTTTCCATAGTTATGGAAGTTGTAAGCTGCGGCCAGGACCCGCTCTTCCAGCACGTTGATCGGGCTGTTCTCCCCAGACTCCATTTCATTCCGGACCACCGTCATTTCGGTGTCCAGATCTTTCTTGAGCATGGTCATGTTGACCATGCGATCGGTTTCCAGGTCGAGCGCCCAGTGCAGGTTCTCGTCGCTCGCAGTAAACGATTCGAAGTACATGGTCCGGTCGTAATCGGTCGTGCCGTTGAAGAAGCCGCCGGCGCGGTCGGTCAATTCCTTGAAAAGCTCTCGCCCGGATTTCGATGTCTTGAAGACCATGTGCTCTAGCAGGTGCGCCATGCCGGTTTCGCCATAGCCCTCGTTGCGAGAGCCCACGCGATAGGTCACATTCACCGTGATCTTGGGCTGAGAACTATCTGGAAACAGCAGAACGTTCAGGCCGTTCGGAAACGCATACTCGGTGATGCCCTCGACAGAAGTGATTTTTTGAACACCGTTGGGAAGCGTCTGTGCTACGGCGGCCGCCGTAACAAGGAGGAGGAAAGCGAGAATCGCAAGGATCTTTCTTGGAAGCATGTCTGGCACCTTTCCAGAGCTACGGATTGAATGATCCATAATTATATCCAGTTATGGCAAATTGTTCATGAGAAGCTCTGGAAGCCGGCTTGCCGGGGGCTCTGGTAGTAATTGCAGGTACGGGCAACCCCCGAGCTAAGTCCATTTATAACTTCAAAATCGACTCCGTTGACCACCGCTGTCACGACCGCGATCAAGTACTGATAACGTCGTATCCAATAACAAAGGGCGTCCGAGATGGACGCCCTTGTTTATGTTTCGGAAATGGAAGGCACGCTGAAACTGAGACGCAGCAAGCCGCGCCTCTACAGTTGAGTTACTCTTTCTTTTCGCCAGCGTCGGCGGAAGGTTCGGTTGCGCCTTCGGCCTTGGCTTGGGCTTCGGCTTCTTCCATGGCCTTGCGGTTTTCTTCGACGCGCTTGGCGCGGATTTCGGCGCGCTTCTGGCGCTTTTCGTCGAGCACCTGCTCGCTGCCCAGCAATTCGATGAACGCCTTCTCAGCGCCGTCGCCCTTGCGCCAGGTGGTGCGAACGATGCGCGTGTAGCCGCCCTTGCGGTCGCCGAAGCGCGGAGCCACGGTGTCGAAAAGCTTGGTGACGGCTTCGTTCGTCATCAAATAAGCCGCCGCCTGACGGCGCGCCGCCAGATCGCCCTTTTTGCCGAGCGTGATCATCTTCTCGACCGACGGGCGCACGGCCTTGGCCTTGATCGCGGTCGTCTCAATGCGCTCTTCCATGATGATCGACGTGACCATGTTGCGCAGCATGGCGCGCCGGTGAGAAGTGGTCCGTCCTAATTTATATCCCGCAACTTTGTGACGCATGTCTAAACCCCAGTAGTCAATGAATAGTGGACCGAGTTAGTTCTCAGTTCCCGGTTCTCAGTTCTCAGTCAAAACGGATTGGCTCTTCACTGAGAACTGAGAACTCTTCTACAGATCGTTATCGCCGTACGCCGAAGCGGGCAGCACCTGGTTGGAAGTCGGGCCGGGCACGGCGTTTCCGTGCTCGTCGATCTTCATGCCCAGGCTCAGACCCATCGAGGTCAGGATCTCCTTGATCTCGTTCAGCGACTTACGTCCAAAATTTTTCGTCTTCAGCATCTCGGCTTCGGTCTTCTGCACCAGTTCGCCGATCGACTGAATGTTGGCGTTCTTCAAGCAGTTATAACTGCGCACCGAGAGTTCGAGTTCCTCGACCGAACGGTTCAGGTTCTCGTTCTTGATTTCCGGCCGGCGCTCTTCGCTCGCCGACGAAGTTTCAATCTCTTCTTCGAAGTTGATGAAGATGTTCATGTGGTCTTTGATCAGCTTCGCCGCCAGTCCCAGCGCATCGCCGGGAGTAATCGATCCGTTGGTCCAGACCTCGACCGTCAACTTGTCGTAATCGGTGATCTGCCCCAAACGCGCCGCTTCGACGGTGTAGTTGCACTTGCGCACCGGCGTGTGCACGGAGTCGATGGGAATGAAACCGATGCCGAGATCGTCCTCGAAATTCTTGTCGGCGGAAACGTAGCCGCGGCCGCGCTTCAGGCGCATTTCCATGTCGAGCTTGCCGCCTTCGCTCACCGTCGCAATGTAAATTTCCTTGTCCAGCACTTCCACATCGCCGTCGGCCTCGATCATGCCGCTGGTGACCGCTCCCGGCTGCTCGGCGCGCAGGTAAATCGCTTTTGGGCCGTCTCCGGCAAGTTTGAACGGGACCTGCTTCATGTTGAGGATGATGTCGGTGGCATCTTCGACCACACCCGGTATCGACTGGAACTCGTGCAGCACGCCTTCGATCTTCACCGCGGTAACGGCCGCGCCTTCGATCGAACTCAGCAGCACGCGCCGCAGCGCGTTGCCGATGGTGGTGCCAAAGCCGCGCTCAAACGGCTGCGCCCAGAACATCCCGTATTTATCGGTAAGCGTACTGGCATCGCTCGCCAGCCGCTTCGGTTTTTGAAATCCTCTCCAGAGCATCGTGTGTTTCTCCTCTCGGCCATGTGGCTCCGCTGCGGCTCTCCGAAACGGCCCGGTTTCGGATCAAGCGCCACTGCGGGCTGATCTGGCACGAATAGTAGGCCAAAAATCAGTTCCCAGTTCTCGGTTCCCAGTTCTCAGAAAAACCTGGTTCTACGGTTCTTAGATCTTACTGAGAACCGGGAACTGAGAACTGAGAACTAGTCTTACTTCGAATAAAGTTCCACAATCAACTGCTCATTCACCGGCAACTGAATATCTTCGCGTTTCGGAAGGGCTAGAACGCGGCCTTTGTAATTCTCGCGATCGATTTCCAACCACGCCGGCGCCGGCTGATGACTGGCGAAATCCTTCGCGGTCTCGAGAATCGGAACTTTTTTGCTGCTCTCGCGAATGGCAATCTCTTCGCCCACGGTGACTTCGTACGAAGGAATGTTCACTTTCTTTCCATTCACCTGCACATGCCCGTGACGCACTAACTGGCGCGCCTGGCGGCGGGAAATGCCGAAGCCGATCCGGAAGACGACATTGTCCAAACGCCGCTCCAGTTGCTCCAGCAGCTTCGCGCCAGTTACGCCTTTGGACTTGACCGCGTTCTCGAAGTAATTCCGGAACTGGCCTTCCTGGGTGAAGTAAATGCGTTTGGCTTTCTGTTTTTCGCGCAACTGCAGGCCGTAGCCTACAACCTTGGTCTTTCTGTCTTTCCCGTGTTGGCCGGGAGCGAAGTTACGCTTCTCAATGGGGCATTTGTCGCTGAAACACTTCGTGCCTTTGAGAAAGAGCTTGATGCCTTCCCGGCGGCAAAGACGGCATACTGCATCGGTATAACGTGCCATTTTTCTCCTTTGCGAAATCGGTTTACGGGGTGGCTACCCTTTCGTCCCGATTGCTAATTCAGTTCTCAGTTCTCGGTTCTCAGTTCTCAGTTCTCAGAAAAACCCAAGGTCCTGCGGCTCTTACTGAGAACCGAGAACTGGGAACTGAGAACTTGTTTCTAAACTCTTCGACGTTTCGGCGGCCTACAGCCGTTGTGCGGGATCGGGGTCGTGTCCTTAATCGAGCGCACTTCGATTCCCGCCGCCGCCAGCGCGCGCACCGCCGACTCGCGGCCCGATCCCGGACCGCTCACCCGCACGTCCACCGAGCGCACGCCGTGATCGCGCGCCATGCTGGCGGCGTTCGACGCGGCCTGCTGCGCGGCAAACGGAGTGCCTTTGCGCGACCCGCGAAACCCGAGCGATCCCGAACTTTTCCACGCCAGCACATTGCCGGTCATGTCGGTGATGGTCACGAGCGTGTTGTTGAAAGAGGCCTGCACGTGCACCAGTCCGTGCGGAACGTGCTTGCGCTCCTTCTTCTTGAACGTCTTCTTCTTGCCTTTTTTCTCGGGCGCCGCGGCGCCGCCTGCTGCTGCTGGTTTTGCCATTTTTGAAGTTCTCAGTTCTCAGTTCTCAGCTCTCAGTAAAACCGTTCTCCGCTCTAACTGAGAACTGGGAACTGAGAACCGGGAACTGGTTCTTACGCTTTCGCCGTCTTCTTCTTCTGCGCGACCGTGCCTTTGCGCGGACCTTTGCGGGTTCGGGCATTGGTGTGGGTGCGCTGTCCGCGGACCGGCAGGTTGCGGCGATGGCGGAACCCGCGATAGGAACCGATTTCGATGAGCCGCTTGATGTTCATCGAAACGTCCTTGCGCAGATCGCCTTCCACCGAACCTTCCGCTTCAATCACCTGGCGGATGCGGTTGACCTCGTCTTCGCCGAGGTCGGAAACTTTTTTCATCGGGTCCACTTTCGCCGCGTCCAAAATACGGGCCGCGCGCGCCGTGCCGATGCCGTAGATGTAAGTGAGCGCGATATTCGCGTGCTTATTGCGCGGAAGATCGACGCCTGCAATACGTGCCATGATCCCTCTCTTAAACCAGTTCTCAGTTCTCAGTTCTCAGTTGTCAGTTCTCAGTAACTGCAACTGCTGAACCGTTTTTAACTTATCCCTGACGCTGTTTGTGTTTCGAGTTCTCGCAGATCACCCGCACTACTCCCTTGCGGTGGATGACCTTGCACTTATCGCAAATCTTCTTGACCGATGCTCTTACTTTCATAAACCAGTTCTCAGTTCTCAGTTGCCAGTTCTCAGTCACTGCAACTGCAGATTCATAGATCCTTCGCTTCGCTCAGGATGACAACAGTAAAGATCATTTGTACCTATACACAATCCGTCCGCGATTCAGATCGTACGGAGAAAGTTCGACGGCGACTTTGTCTCCCGGCAAAATGCGTATAAAGTTCTTCCGCATCTTGCCGGAAACATGCGCCAGGACTTGGTGCTTGTTTTCGAGCTCCACCTTGAACATGGCGTTGGGCAGCGGTTCGATCACCACCGCCATTACTTCAATCGCGTCTTCTTTGCTCATCGACTCCTTAAAATCGGTTCTCAGTTGCCAGTTCTCAGTTCTCAGTATTTCATCTCGGCGTTTCTCACTGAGAACTGAGAACCGAGAACTGAGAACTACTGGGTCAAAATCACCGGCCCTTGTCGAGTTACCGCCACGCAATGCTCAAAGTGCGCGCTGTAACTGCCGTCGACGGTCACGGCCGTCCACTTATCGCTCAAGACCTTGGTCTCGGGCCCTCCCGCGTTCACCATCGGCTCAATCGCCAGGACCATGCCTTCGGTCAACTCCGCGCCCTGGCCCTTCTTGCCAAAATTCGGGATCTGCGGCGCTTCATGCAGCTTCGTCCCAATGCCGTGCCCGACAAATTCCCGCACCACGCTGAACCCGTTCGCTTCCACCAGCTTCTGGATCGCCGATCCCACGTGCCCAATCGTGTTGCCGATCTTCACCTGCTCGATGCCCTTGTAGAGCGAAGCCTCGGTCACCTCGAGCAGCTTCTTCAATTCCGCCGTCAGCGTTTCGCCCACCGGCACGGTGATGGCCGCGTCCCCGTAATAACCATCGTAAACGACTCCGCAGTCGATGGAAACGATGTCGCCCGTTTTCAACGCCCGCTTTTCCGACGGAATGCCATGCACAATCTCTTCATTGATCGAAGTGCACAGCACACAGGGATAACCGAAATATCCCTTGAACGCCGGCGCGGCACCGAACTCCGCGATCATCTTCTCCGCGGCCCTCTCCAGATCCATCGTCGTAACGCCGGAGGCAACCACGCCTTTCAAGTGGTCCAGAACCTGGCGGACCATCATGCCACTGCGCCGCATTTTTTCGATCTCTTCCCGCGACTTGCGCGTGATCCGGTCGTCTGCAAAACTCATCATTCGCTCTGACGCTCTGACTTCGTTCCGTACTGAAACTGGCTGCCCTCAGGGCCTAAAGCCCGCCGTCGATTTGCGGCACATCCAGCGCGGCTGAAGCCGCGCCCTTTCAAAGCAAGTTCAAAACCCGTCGCCGCTGCGACCACAAGCTTCTATCCGTCCACATCGCACAACGCGTTGACAAGTGGTGGCTGGAAGTGAAGGTTATAGGGCCGTCCACAGGTGGGACACAAACGCCTGCCAGTAAGCCGCGGCAATCTTTGAGTATAGTCCACGAGCAACTGGATCACAACCGGCGGACATTTCTCCGAGTTTCCCGGCCTTTCCGAATTTTCAAATACCGCTTTTTGCAGGAGAGCGTCGAGCCATCCTGCCTGGGCGGCTGTCCTGGGAAAGCCGTCCAGCAAAACCAGTTCTCAGTTCTCAGTTCTCAGTTCTCAGAAAAACCCAGAATTCCGCAGCTCTTAACTGAGAACCGAGAACTGGGAACTGAGAACTTTCTTCATCACCACCGGCGTCCGCGAATTCTTCCGCTCTTCGGCGTGAAGCCATCGTAGTGCCGCATGATGAGCTGCGCTTCGATCTGCGTGACCGTATCCATCGCAACTCCGACCACGATCAGCAGCGAGGTCCCGCCAAAATAAAAATTCACGCCTAAGCCGTTCGTGACCCAGGTGGGAAGGTTCTCGAAGAATCGGCCCACGAGCCACAGGTGGTTCAGCCTGGTGCCCGAAATCATCCATTGCGGAATCAGCGAAATCAGAATCAGGTAGAGCGCGCCCACTAAAGTGATGCGGGTAAGAACATCGTTGATGAAGTCCGCCGTCCGCTTCCCCGGCCGAATGCCGGGAATGAACCCTCCCCACTTCCGCATGTTGTCCGCGACCTCGTTCGGATTGAACACGATCGAGATATAGAAGTAGGCAAAGAAAACGATCCCCAGGCAATAGAGGAACGTATAAAGCGGATCGCCATATTTCAGCAAGTCGAGCAGTGGGCCAATCACCTTATTATTGTGGAACGCCTGGCCCAGCATCATCGGCAAGGCCAGAATCGAAGACGCGAAAATCACCGGCATGACGCCGCCCGCATTCACTCTCAGCGGCAGGTGCGTGGATTGCCCGCCCATCACTTTGCGTCCCACCACGCGCTTGGCGTACTGCACCGGAATCCGGCGCTCGCTGCGTTCCACATACACGATGAACGCCACCACCGCGACCATCAGCACCAGCAACATCAGAAGGGCCGGGGCCGTGAACACTCCCCAAGCCGAGGTGCTCGCCTTCTGATACAGATCGGCCACGCCGCGCGGCAGTCCGACCACGATGCCCGCGAAGATCAACAGCGACATGCCGTTGCCAATGCCGCGTTCCGTGATCTGCTCGCCCAGCCACATGATGAACGCGCTGCCCGTGGTCAGTGTGAGCATGGTCATCAGGATGAAACCCGGCCCGGGATTGAGAACGTAATCGCCGCCTTTTTGCAGGCTGAAGGCGATGCCGGCCGACTGCACCGCGCTCAAAATCACCGTGAGATAGCGCGTCCACATGGTGATTTTCTTCCGGCCCATCTCGCCTTCTTTTTGCAGCTTGGCCAGCGGCTCATAGACCACCGTCAGCAACTGCAGAATGATCGACGCCGTGATGTACGGCATGATGCCCAGCGCGAAAACCGTGAGCTTCCGCATGTTGCCGCCGCTGAACATATCGATGAAGCCCAGCGCCGTGCCCTTGTTCTGATCGAAGAATTGCGCTAGCCGTTCGCCGTTGATCCCCGGCGTCGGGATGTGGCCGCCAATGCGATACACCGCCAGCAGGCCGAGCGTAAACAGCACGCGCTTGCGTAGGTCGGGAATACGGAAGATGTTCGCCAGCTTTTCCAGCATTACTGCAAGACCTCGAACTTGCCGCCCGCTTTGGTGATCTTTTCTTGCGCCGTCTTCGAAAACTTGTGGGCACGAACGGTGATCGCCACCGTCAGTTCGCCGTTGCCCAGAATTTTTACCGGCGACTTGCCGTTCACCACGCCCGCCTTCTCGAGCGATTCGGGCGTGATTTCGTTCTCGCCCAGCGCCGCCAGACGGTCGACGTTCACCACGTCGTATTCCTCGCGGAAAATGTTGGTAAACCCGCGCTTGGGCACGCGCCGGTGCAACGGCATCTGTCCGCCCTCAAACCCGCGTATCAGCCGCGCACCCGACCGTGACCACTGCCCCTTGTGCCCGCGCGTGGAAGTCTTGCCCATGCCGGACCCCATGCCGCGCCCGACCCGCTTCTTCTTTTCCGTTGCCTTCTTCGGTGCCCGTATTGTCGATAAATTCATATGAAATCCTAGGTGTCAGGTGTCAGGTCTTAGGTCTCAGGAAAACCCAAATCTCGCAGGTTTTTCCTGAGACCTGAGACCTAAGACCTGAGACCTTACTTCACAATCTCCACCAGGTGCGGGATTTTCTTCACCATGCCGCGGATCGCAGCCGTGTCCGGACGCACAATCACCTGGTTCAGCCGGGTGAATCCCAGCCCCTTCACAACCTTCCTATGTTTCACCGGAGTGCAGATCATCGACCGCACCCACTTCAACTGGATCATCCCGCTCGCCACAGATTTCGCCGTTTTGGTTGTCATTTCACTTCCCCGTCTAAACATTTGCAATTGGCAATTTGTAATTTGTAATTTTTAAACCATGGTCCTTAAATTGCAAATTACAAATCGCCAATTACAAATTGTTCCTACAGCTCCTCTACCGACTTACCCCGCAACGTGGCGACGGCTTCCCGGCTCTTGAGCTTTTTCAGCGCCTCGAACGTCGCCTTGATCACGTTGTGCGGATTGTTCGTGCCAATCGACTTGGTCAGCACATTCTGCACTCCCGCCGACGTCATCACCGCCCGCACCGCTCCGCCCGCAATCACGCCCGTGCCTTCCGGCGCCGGCTTCAGCAGCACCATGCCCGAGCCAAAACGTCCCAGCACCGTGTGCGGCACCGTGGTTTGCGTTAAGTTGATCCTGATCAGGTTCTTCTTCGCCGACTCGATCCCCTTGCGGATGGCCTGCGGAACTTCCTTCGCTTTGCCGGAGCCGAAACCGACCACCGCCGCCGTAGGATCGCCCACCACCACCAGCGCCGCGAACGACATGTTCTTGCCGCCCTTGACCACTTTCGTCACCCGGTTGATCGAGACCACCTGGTCCTTCAACTGGAACGAACCTGCATCGAGTTTCTTAGTTACTCTTGGCATTTTGAATCCTGTAACTCTCTAGTCGTCAGCCATCTCGCATCCCAATTTTCAGCTTTCACTGAGAACTGAGAACCGGGAACTGAGAACTGTTTTTAAAACTGCAGTCCCGCTTCGCGCGCCGCATCAGCCACGGCCTTGACCCGGCCGTGGTAGATGTAGCCGCCGCGATCGAAGACAACCTTGGTATAGCCCTTCTGCTTGGCCAGTTCGGCGATCTTCTTCCCAACCATTTTCGCCGACGCCACGTTGCCGCCCGTCACACGCGCGCCCTTGCGGTCGTCGGCCGTCGAAGCCGCCGCCAGCGTCACGCCCTTCAGATCGTCGATCAACTGCACGTAGATATGGTTCAGCGAACGATACACATTCAGCCGCGGACGCTCCGGCGTACCCATCACTTTCTTCCGGATACGATCGTGCACCCGCTGCCGCGTCTGGTTCTTTGAAGCGATCCTTAGCATCTTGAAAACCCTCGTCAAATCCTGATTTGTAATTGGTAATTTGTAATTGGCAATTGAAAACCGATGCTCCAAATTGCCAATTACAAATTACCAATCACAAATTCTCTACTTAGCTCCCGTCTTCCCAACCTTCTTCTTCAACCGCTCGCCGGCGTAGCGCACGCCCTTGTTCTTATAAGGATCGGGCGGGCGCAGCGAGCGCATTTCGGCGGCGACCTGGCCGACTTTCTGCCGATCGATCCCGTTCAGCGTCAGTTTCGCCAACTTGGCGTCGATCGCGCAATCCACACCGCTGGGCAATGGATATTCGATCGGGTGCGAGTAACCCAGGCTGAACACCACCGTGCCCTTGCCCTTCATTTCGGCGCGGTAGCCAATGCCGACGATTTCCAGCTCCCGCGTCCAGCCCTTGGTCACGCCATCGACGGCGTTATTGACCAGCGCGCGCGCCAGTCCGTGCACCGCCGCATGCGCGTCGTCGGGGCGGATCGCGATCAGGTTGCCGTCCTTCTGCTCCATCTTGATGCCGGACGGAAGAGACGTATCCAGCTTGCCTTTCGGCCCCTGGACCATCACCGTGTTGCCTTCGATTTTGACCGTCACGCCCTTCGGGATCGCGATCGGTTTTTTTCCAATTCGTGACATAAGTAAGCTCTTGGCCTTTAGCTCTTTGCATGTCGCCCTCAGCGAATAGCAAAGAGCGAACAGCGTGTTTCTTCTACCAAATCTCGCAAAGCAGTTCGCCGCCCAGGCCTTCGCGGCGCGCCTGGCGTCCCGTCATCACGCCCTTGGGCGTGGTCAGGATGTTGATTCCCATGCCGCCCAGCACCCGCGGTATCTCGGTGCGGCGCACATAGACGCGGCAGCCCGGCCGCGACACGCGCGACAGGTTCGTGATCACCGCCTCGTTGTTGTTGCCGTACTTCAGATACACGCGTAGGACCTTGTGGCCCTCTTCTTCCGCCGGCTTGAAGTTCGCGATATAGCCCTCTTCCTTAAGGATGCGGGCAATCTCCGTCTTCAGCTTGGAAGCTGGCATATCCACTTTCTGGTGCCGCGCGCGGATCGAGTTGCGGATGCGCGTCAGCATGTCTGCGACCGGATCGGTCAACCTCATCGTTTGCTTCTCCTCGAGCCACCCGTTCGCTCCGCGTTCCGCGGAGAACCTGCGGCAGCTTCCTTCTTTCAGCCGTTAGTCGCCAGCCGTTGCCACTGGCGTACCACTGGCAACTGGCAACTGACAACTGGTTCTTACCAGGACGACTTCGACACTCCGGGGATCTCGCCCCGCAGCGCCAGTTGCCGGAAACACAGACGGCACAGGCCAAACTTGCGTAAGTAGGCCCGCGGACGTCCGCAAATCTTGCAGCGGTTGTGCTTGCGCGTCGAAAACTTCGGCTTCTTTACGTTCTGCGGCTTCGTCTTACTGTCGGTGCCGTCCTTCACTCGTTTTGCTGTGGTTGCCAAATTCGCTCCTAACGTTCTACTTGTAGCGCCGGCCTCTGGCCGGCTGTCCGGCGGGCGTCCCGCCCGCCCAAGGGCCGCCGAGACGGCGGCGCTACGCTCTAAACGGCATTCCCAAATGCTTCAACAGCGACCGCGCTTGGTCGTCGGTGCGCGCCGTCGTCACGATGGTCACGTTCATGCCCTTCAGCTTGTCGACCTTCGAGTAATCGATCTCCGGAAAAATCAACTGATCGTGCAGGCCCAGCGTGTAATTGCCGCGCCCGTCGAACGACTTGGTCGAGACGCCGCGAAAATCGCGCACGCGCGGCAGCACGATGCTCACCAGCCGGTCGAAAAATTCGTACATGCGGTCGCCGCGCAGCGTCACCATCGCCCCAATCGGCATGCCCTCGCGCACCTTGAACGCCGCAATCGACTTCTTCGCCTTGGTGACGATCGGTTTCTGTCCCGTGATCTGTCCCAACTCGTTCACCGCCGGATCGATGATCTTCGCGTTCTGCGTCGCCTCGCCCACGCCCATGTTCACGACGATCTTGTGCAACCGCGGCACCGCCATCGGGTTCTTAAGATCGAGGTCCTTCATCAGGGCGGCGGCAACTTCCTTCTCGAACCGCGCCCGCAGCCGTGGTCGCTCTTTCGCCGCGTGCCGGGGAGCTTCTGGACCCGCCTTTTCCTCGACCGGCGCGTGGCCCTTGTCGCCCTTGCCCGGCTTGGCCTTCTTCGGCTGCGCGTCTTTTTTCTGTCCGTCTTTTTTCTGCTCGTCTGCCATTGCCTATGCTGCCTTCTCCACCACGGTTTCGGATTGGTTACCGGTTCGTGAGGATTTCTAATTTGCAATTTGTAATTTGCAATTGAAAACCTTACAAAAGCGTTCAATTACCTATTACAAATTACCGATTACCAATTTCTACTTGTCCAGCGTCGTCCCGCACTTCTTGCAAACTCTCACCTTGCGCTCGCCGCGTACTTCATGCCCGACACGCACCGGGCCGCAGGTCGCGCAGACCAGCGCCACGTTCGACAAAAAGATCGCCCGCTCCTGCTCGGCGATCCCACCCTTGATGTTGCGCTGTGGGTTCGGGCGCACGTGCTTCTTCACCGTCATCACGTGCTCCACCAGCACCTTGCCTTCGTCGGGAAACACGCGCAGCACGCGCCCTTCTTTTCCCGTATCTTTGCCGGTCATCACCTTCACGGTGTCGTTGCGGCGGACATCGACTCGCTTGTGCACTTTCGTCGTTGCTGTTCCCATAGCTAAACCCTTCTTTTAACTTGTCATCCTGAGCGAAGCGAAGGACCTGCTTTTCGCTGCCCTCAAGGCGCGGCGTCCCTACAGCACTTCCGGCGCCAGCGACACAATCTTCAAAAACTTCTTCTCGCGCAGTTCACGCGCCACCGGCCCAAACACGCGCGTGCCCACCGGCTCGCCCGTATCGTTGATCAGCACGGCCGCATTCTGGTCGAAGCGGATGTAGGTCCCGTCGCGCCGCCGATGCTCTTTCCGCGTCCGCACAATGACCGCTTTCACCACTTTGCCCTTCTGCACCTGGCCGTCGGGCGCAGCTTCCTTCACGCTTGCCGTGATCACGTCGCCCAGGCCCGCGTGCAGACCGGTCGAGCCGCCCAGCGGCATGATCATCTGCAGCTTGCG